>Ga0233434_1001192_pt1 | contig 26435 bp, 26 predicted proteins | sample SI_122_August201_4_FD_182738 | JGI IMG/M metagenome (GOLD analysis project Ga0233434, IMG submission 182738) | Seawater microbial communities from Saanich Inlet, British Columbia, Canada - SI_122_August2016_120_MG | ecosystem: Environmental > Aquatic > Marine > Inlet | place: Canada: British...
GGAACGTATCTCTTCAGGCCGAAAACTGAACCGGGCAGGCACCAACCCTGCCGCGAGCGCGTTATCAGCTCAGCTAAGGTCAGACATCAGTGCTCTGACCCAATCTGTCAGCAATGTCGAGTCAGGCGCCAATTTCGTCCGTTCCGCTGAAGGCGGGTTGGCCGGAGTCGCTGATCTCGTAAACCGGGGACGGGAACTGGCCATACAATCCAGTAATGGCACCTTGAACGACTCTCAAAGACAAACATTGAATCAGGAGTTTAGCCAGATCCAGAACGAAATCGATCGTCTTACCAATTCACTCCAGTTCAACGGCCAGAACTTGTTAGATGGCACCCTGGGGCAAAACGCCGACCCGGTCAACATACAGGCTGGCGCAGGTTCAGGACCGGAAAACCAGATCAGCCTCAATGTTGTAGAGAGCACCAGCACCCAATCCTTAGGGATTGCCAATGCAGATATATCCACCGCTCAAGGTGCGTTGCAGGCGGTGGATGATATTGAACAGGCTTCTCAGACTCTGAATGCGGCTCGGGGACAAGTGGGAGCCGTTGGCAACCGCTTGGTCAGCACCTCCAACAGTTTGAATATTCAAATAGAAAACCTGACCCAGAGCGAATCCGGCTTGGCCGATACCGATCTCGCCGAAGAGGTCAGCAATCTCCAGCAAGGGTTACTGAGGTTTGAAACCTCCATTCGGTCCCTGGCTTCCCAACTGCAAAACGAACAAAGCCGATCCCGCCTTCTAGATTTCACTATCTAGCGACCAACAACCACTGGCAATCAACAACGGCACTCTCTGACAAGGAGACCTTTGCATAAGTAGCATTGTGGATCAAAAAACGAGATCCTTCGTCGCCGTTGGCTCCTCAAGGATGACAAATCACCATTTCTTGTCATTCTGAACGCAGTGAAGAATCTCGCCTCTACGCTTTGTCGGATTTCTCTAACAAGAAAGTAAGTCAGGGGGCTTGACCGCCCTACCTTGAAATGATATTAAGTACAATCCTGCTTGAAGAGATATCTTTGCGCAAGTCGATGAAGCGAAGAGGCGAGATGCTTCGACAGGCTCAGCATGACAATTTCTGGCGGTTCTTAGTATGTCATTCTGAACGAAGTGAAGAATCTCGGGGTTATGCAAAGCTCTCGCTTGAAGAGAGGTGCCATTAAAAATTATTGTTGGTCGTCTTATCGCGAGTCTGCGATGGAAGCCACCCGCTGTTAAATCTGGAGAGAAATCTAATGGAAGTCAATGAAATTAGAGTAGAGATTAGAAAACATCACGTGACTCCCGGGATCAATGTACTGGACCTTGTCATTGACGCCAATGGGGAAAATATTCGCCGGCAGACCCAACACAAAGACGGTGACAAATCCTTTGCAAAATTTGTCAACGACATCACAAAAGTGGCACAAGAACTCGCCAACGCCCGAATCGAATAGTCCCTTGCAGGGACGGGCAAATGGCTCCACGCCTTCGGCGGTCGCATAATCCTGGCCCTCCCTCACAAGGATAAATGCAACAACATCTCAAGCCGATGCAAATTTTCGTTCACCAGACAACGATATTGCTATCTGAGTCCAGCGTCACGCTGGAGGGTTGGTGATTTTTAGTTTTTTGAGTTTTTCTACGAGAGTGGTGCGGTTGAGATTCAACAAGTTTGCTGCCTTGTTTTTGACCCAACCGGTTTTTTCCAACGCTTCGATAAGAAGTTCCTTTTCGAAATCTTCCACCAGTTTTTTCAGGTTGATGCCTTCATCGGGGATTCCGATATGGAAGGATTGCTTCAACGACTGTTGCAGAATCTGCGCCGGACTCCCTTCAGGATCGGGTCCTTTTTCAAGAGGAGTCCATTTTTCTCTGGGGACTTCGCCCAGCACTTTATCCGGTAAATCCCTGGGAGTGATCGTCGAGCCAATGCTCAGCACAACCATGCGTTCAACGAAGTTTGCCAACTCGCGAATGTTTCCCGGCCATGAATAACTCATCAATACGCTCATCGCTTCATCACTAATGGTTTTTGGACTACCCGACCCATTATTGCACTGCTTGAGAAAATAGTCGGCCAAAAGAGGAATGTCCGTTTTTCGATCCCGCAAAGGAGGAAGGTTGAGGGGAATAATATTGAGCCTGTAAAATAGGTCTTCGCGGAACTGGCCTTTCTCAATAGCGGCTTCCAAATCACGGTGTGTCGCGGTGATCACTCGAATGTCAATCGGTGTGGATTTAGTACTGCCTATGCGATCTATCTCCCTTTCCGCCAGCACCCGAAGTAGCTTCACTTGTAATACTGCGGGCATATCGCCGATCTCATCGAGAAAAATAGTTCCCTGATTCGCCAGTTCCATCCTACCGACACGGGTATTCACAGCTCCCGTAAATGCGCCTTTTTCATAACCAAATAATTCACTCTCCAACAAGTCATGAGGAATAGCGGCACAGTTGACAGCAATAAACGGTTTCGATGCTCGCGGACTGTTTAAATGCAAAGCCCTGGCAATCAGTTCCTTGCCGGTTCCGCTTTCGCCATAAATCATCACCGTACTCTGAGAACCCGCAGCTCGGCCCACAATGTCAAAAACCTCGCGAATCTGTGGGCTTTCTCCAATAATGCTAAAACTGTCTGTGTCGAGTTTTATCTTCATAACAGGCCTCATTATAACCAAAAAGATAAAACTGTCAAATTTTTCAAGGCTTTATGGGTATTTTTTCGGAGGCCAAAAACGTCAAACATCCAACACTAGCGAACATTACGCTGATTTTCAAAACAACCAAGTTTGATGGATAGTTTGACGGGTGGGACTACGGCTCATAGGGCACAACATTCTCGTGCTCGTTAGGATCGTTGCGCGAAACAATAGCCAGAGCCGGTTCGGTGTCAGAAAGGTTTACAGGTTTATGCGGCACCCCCGGCGGAATAAAAACAAAATCGCCCTCTTCGTTGATGACCGACTCTTTCAGGTTCTCACCGAACCGGGTTTCCACCCTGCCCTTCAGCAGATAAATCGCCGTCTCAAAATCTTTATGATAATGCGCTTTGGGAGAACCACCCGGAGGAATCACAACCAAGTTCATCGACAACCCCACCGCCCCGGCAGTTGCCGTCGAGATGCCGACATAATAGGGCAGGTTCTGTTTCGTCGCGATAGCTTGATCGGGACGCACCGTCACCACTTTTTTTGTTAAATTTAGACTCATGACGCACCTCTTGGAATATATATAAATATTACGGGAAAGATATTAACGGCACCCCCCTAGCCCCCCCTTATCAGGGAAGAATTGGGCAAGAATTTGTTCGTCAGCCAAGATAACCGCTGGCGGCAAGCAAAAGTCATTGCTAGTCGGCCCCACGCCTAGCGGTTAGATTTCGATGTAGAGACCGTCTTCTTCGGTGGCAACTTTATAGGTGGGGGTGATATCCGAGCGGTTGAATTTGCAATACCCTTTTCTAATATTCCAGCCGCATGCATCTTTATGGCAGAAGACAAATATGTCTTTCAACACGCCTTGCCCGAGACTTCCCGAGCAGCATCGGCACTGGTCGGTGATGCAATAAAATTTACCCTCAACTTGAAACAATCCAAGAACGTAGTCGATCTCGGTGTAGTCGTGTTTAAAGTGAATTTGCTTGCCGGTTCCTTCTGGAGGGACATCACTGAGTTCCGAAATCTTGAGTTTAGACATGATCAGTCCTGGGGCAGATAGGGACCAAAACGGTCACGGTAATATTTCTCCAGATCCCAACGAAACTTTCCCTTCAGGTGAGGGAGACTTTCTGCAACCTGGTGGTCATACGACACATAATCTTGTGATTTTTTCTCGATATCTTCTTCTCTTATAACATTGGGATCCAAATAGGAGTCGCCCAACGCCGAAGTCCCAACAATGAGACTCTGCCCTTTTTTAATCCATCGGCCCAGCATGAGCCGTTCTTCATCTGTTCCTGATTCTATTGGCATAACAACTATTCCTTCTAAAGCGAGAAAAATCGCTGACTTTTTAAAACCCTTTTATCAAGGGGAGATATAAACATTGGCTCCACGCCGAGTGCGGCGAGTGGTTGCAATGTCAGGGTGCAATAAGGTAGCATAAGTACCAATCCATTATCAATTTTGTCGTTAACAGCATTATTTAATCGGAAAGTTAGAGGATACATATGTCGTCAGAACAACAAGCGGAAAAAACTGCGGAAGAGCATTTCAAAGATGGCCTGGCATTCAGCAAACTGGGGGATGATCGCAGAACTTTCGAATCTTACAAGAAAGCTATCGAACTTGATCCAGACCATTTTCTGGCTCATTTCAATATTGGAATACGCTATGGAAAACTACGCATGAATCTTGAGGCCGCTCAATCCTTTCGCGAAGCATTGCGTTTAAAACCAGAAGCTCCGATGGTTCATTACAGTCTAGCCGTGGTCAGTAACTTTATTGGCGAGATAGAAGAAGCTTTCAAACATTATAAAGAAGCTATTCGCATCAACCCGGATTTCGGCCGGGCCCACAGCAACATTGCCATGTTGCATTACGGGTTCAAACACGGCAAAGAAACCATTCATCATCTTGCCAAAGCGGCAGAGCTTTTCAAGCAGACGGGCGATGAGTTCATGGAAAAAAATGCCCGTGACCTGATTCAGGAATGTGGCAGGGAATTCAAACTGACTCCAGAAGACTGCGTGACCTTAGGAGATTGATCAGCGATGAATTTTGATGTCGCGATCATCGGCGGCGGTTCAGCCGGTTACGCCTCTGCTTCTACCGCCCAATCGTTGGGAGCCCGGGTAGCCATTATTGACCCCGGGCCTTTGGGGGGATTGTGCATTCTCAAGGGATGTATGCCGACCAAAACGATCCTGCGCTCCTCCGATATCATGGCGTTGATGCGCCGGGCCAAAGAGTTTGGCATTCAGTCTGTTGACCCGCAAGCTCACCTTGCTGACATCAATGACCGCAAAAATAAACTCATCAAAGAGTTTGCCGATTATCGAATCGGGCAACTGAATGATCCCCGGTTCACCCTCATTCAGGAACAGGCAAAGTTCATCTCCCCACACGAGATTCGAATCGGAGACAAAACCCTTAAAGCAAAATCCTTCATCATAGCCACCGGTTCTGTGATTGCCGACTACCCCGTTCCGGGCCTTGAAGAAACCGGGTTCGTCACCAGTGATGATGTTTTAAAAATGCGCGAGGCTCCAGAGTCTATCATTGTTCTGGGTGCCGGAGCGGTGGCGGTGGAACTAGCGCAATTTTTATTGCGCATCGGCGTTAAAGTAACGCTCCTGCAACGAAGCTCGCATATTCTATCAACGGGTGATGAAGACCTGGCGCGACCCGTCGAAGCACGGTTCCGTGAAGAAGGCATGAATCTTTATACTGGAACAAAACTTCTGCGAGCCGAGAAGGACGAGGCAAACTCTGTTGTTTATTTCCAACACGACGGAAAAGAAAAGAGTGTCCGCGCCCAACTCATCCTGCAGGCACTGGGGCGAAGACCGAATGTAGACGGACTGCAACTGGAGTCAGCCGGTGTCGAGACCCAGAAAGGCCGAATTTCTGTCGATGCAAAAATGAAAACCAATCAACCGCATATTTTTGCAGTCGGTGACGTAAACGGAATTCATGAAGTCGTGCACATTGCCATTCAGCAAGGAGAAGTGGCAGCTTACAATGCTGTGCATCCCGAAAACGAACGTGAGGTCGATGATCGTCTCAAGGCTTCAGTCGTCTTTACTGATCCTGCAGTTGCCAGTGTGGGATTGAGCGAGAAGGAATGTCAGGCCAGCAATATCGCTTATCTGGCGGCATCCTATTCTTTTGACGATCATGGCAAATCAATGTGCCTGGGAGAAACAGAGGGACACGTGAAGCTACTTTGCGATCCTGTTTCGGGAGAAGTGTTGGGGGGGCATATCGTTGGCCCGGAAGCGGGAGAACTGATTCACGAGATCATCACCCTCATGCATTTTCGCGGTACTGTGAAAGACCTTGCGGAGATACCGCATTACCACCCTACCCTGGCAGAAATCCTCACCTATCCTGCGGAAGAACTACTTGAACAATTGTCTGAGGGTTGAAAATTAAATCAGTTTTGCATAGAAAACTGCAAATCCCCCCAACCCCCTTCGTGGAAGGGGGAGCTTAAGAGGAGATTGATAACCTCGCAGGCAATACCTGGGCTAAATCGCTTCCAGCTTTTCAGCCAGTCGGTCCATTTCTTCGCGGGTGTTCAATTCCGTTACGCAAATCAGCAGACAGTTTTTCAGATCGGGGTAATAGGACTCCAAGTTGTAACCTCCGATAATGCCATCCTGCTTCAAGGCGAGCAAAACTTCCTCAGCCGGACGAGGACATTCGAGGACAAACTCATTAAATGTGTCGGTAGCAAAACGGATTTTAAAATTCGCCACATGTGCCAGCCGATTTTTTAAATAATCGGCTTTTCTCAAGTTCAACACCGCCAGTTCACGAAAACCCTGTTTCCCCAGAGTAGACATGAATATAGCCGCGGCCAAAGCACACAGGCCCTGATTAGTACAAATATTGGAAGTGGCCCGTTCACGCCGGATGTGCTGCTCTCTAGTGGACAGCGTCAGGACATAAGCACGCTTACCATTCTGGTCCACCGTTTCCCCAGCCAGGCGTCCCGGCATTTGTCTTAAAAATTTCTCTCGCGTCGCGAAAAAACCCACATAAGGTCCGCCATAAGAAACTGGCAACCCTAATGACTGCCCTTCTCCCACGACAATATCCGCACCATGCACTCCCGGTGCCTGCAAAATTCCCAAGGATAATGCTTCTGCTACAGCGACGATCAGGAGGGCTCCATTTTCAGTGAGCTTTTCTTTTAAGGATGCATACTCTTCTACCGTTCCAAGAAAGTTTGGCGATTGCAAGACAACAGCAGAAGTATTCTCCGTCAAGCTATCAGTGATGGCAGAAATATTCGTTTTGCCTTTTTCGTCAAAAGGGATTTCCTTGAGGTTGAAGTTGCTCCCTCTCGTGTAAGTTTCGGTCACCTTACGATATTCGGGGTGGACCCCTCGCGAAACCAAAAATTCTGTGCGGCGGTTGACCCGATTGGACATCACCACCGCTTCGGCTAAAGCAGAAGCCCCGTCATACATGGAGGCGTTGGCAATCTCCATCCCGGTCAACAGACAGATCATGGTCTGAAATTCGAAAATGGCTTGAAGGGTGCCCTGACTGACTTCCGGTTGATAGGGAGTGTAGCTGGTGGAAAATTCTCCACGAGAAATCAGGTGATCAATCAATACAGGAGAAAAATGCTGATAGGCTCCGGCACCCAAAAAGATGGAATGGTCTTCAGCGGTGGCATTTTTTTTCTGCAGACGTTTCAGATATCCAGTCAGGTCGCTTTCGGACAAACTCTCTGGCAGTCCCAGCAGAGAATCTCCTAATCTCAAAGAATCGGGAATACTTTCGAACAAAGCATCAATATTCTGCACGCCAATTTCGGCAAGCATCAACCTGATGTCCTGTTCTGTGTGGGGGATATATCTCATAGGCCGGGGAAGGAATCGGAGTTTTTACTCCAACTCCTTTTGGCATTGTTCGGTGTACGCATCCGCATCGAGAAGGGATTCAACATCTTTTTCGTTAGAAAGTTCAATCTCCACAATCCACCCTCCGCCGTAAGGTTCACTATTGACCTTTTCCGGGTTCGTCTCCAAATCTTTATTAATAGCTGTGACCTTACCGCTAGCCGGTGCATAAAGATCGGAAACGGTTTTCACGGATTCCACAACACCGAAAGGGCTTCCCTGTTCAACCTCACTACCGACTTCCGGCAGTTCGACAAAAACAATGTCTCCCAGTTGCTCCTGGGCAAACTCGGTGATACCCATCACGGCTTTTTTGCCGTCAATACGAATCCATTCATGTTCCTGCGTATAATTTAAATCCTTCGGGACCTCCATGATGCCTCCGTAAATTAACGATTAATCTTTTTTGACGCGGGTCGGTAAAAAAGGCGGCTTGACGACCTCAGCGGGCACGCTCAATTTCCTGATCTCCACTTCCAGTTTCGTTCCGGGTTCCGCACATTCAGGGGATACATAACATAATCCGATCCCTGTATTCAAGGAGGGGGAAAAAGTTCCACTGGTCAGTTCCCCAACGGGAGCCCCATTTTTTAGCACCCGGTAATGTGGGCGCGGCACCCCTCGGTCCAGCAAACGGACTCCTACCAGCTTGCGCCTGTTTCCCTCATCTTTTTGTTTTTTAAGCTCTGCCTGCCCTATGAACTCGTCCTTGCCCAGTTTGATGACCCAGCCTAATCCAGCCTCCAGCGGCCTGGATTCCTCATTAATTTCGTTACCATAAAGAGCATATCCCATTTCCAGTCGCAAGGTGTCTCGGGCTCCCAAGCCAATAGGCTTAAGATCAAATTCTTTACCCGCATCGAGTATGGCCCTGAAAAGAGGGTCAGCGTGGCCCGCATCAACATAAACTTCAAACCCATCTTCACCAGTGTACCCGGTGCGCGCAATGATACCTGCAAAATTGTGGATTTTTTCTTTTTTAAAATGGTAGTATCTGATTTCACTCAAAGGGGTATCACATAGTTTTTGCAATAGTGCCTCAGAGTGTTTCCCTTGAATCGCCAGTTGCGCGGTTTCTTGGCTGGTATTTCGAACCGTGGCATCGAAAGACCCGGCATTTTTTAATATCCATTGAAAATCTTTTTCCGCATTCGACGCGTTCACACAAAGGAAATAATGATCTTCAGAAAAACGGTGGACCAGCAAGTCATCCACCACACCGCCGTTTTCAAGGCACATCAGAGTATAAAGGGCCTGATTGTCATGCATTGAGTCGATATCATTGGTCATCAGTTTCTGAATCAGGCTCTTGGCAGATGGCCCCTGTATCTCGATCTCACCCATATGGCTGACATCGAATATGCCGACACCCTCGCGGACACATTGATGCTCAGGAATGACTCCTTGAAACTGAATGGGCATCTGCCATCCGGCAAAAGGAACCAGCTTGCCCCCAAGTTCTTTATGGATATCGAATAAAGGGGTGGTTTTCAGGCTTGAGGAAGTTTCTTGAGACATGTTTAGAAAATCTGTTATTTTGGATGAAGTACGTAAACTCTGTGTATAACCAATTTCATTAGAGAGCGCAAGGTATTATAATAATATAGAAATAAAGAGGATTCTTTTTGCATGAGTTCAACAAATGGTCATAAAAAATATGATGCGATTCTGGTAGCTGGAGAAGGAAAATCCAGCTACAAGGTTCATCATCAGAATAAGGCTTTTTTGACCATCAATGGAAAGTGTCTCGTCCATTATATTGCCGAAACCCTGCAACAAGTGGAATCCGTTCAGGATATTTATGTGGTAGGCCACAAGGAAAAACTGCAACAGGTCTTTCTATCAGGACACGTCGATTTAAATTCTCCCAAACGTATTCACCTTGTCGAACAAAAACCCAATCTCTATGAAAACGTCTGGCAAACTTTCCTGCAGTCCTTGAAGGATGAAAATGGAGAAGTGCCGAATACCGAAGCCCATCGCGACCGTGCAGTCCTGATCGTCCCCTGTGACGCTCCGCTGATGACCTCGCAGGAAGTGGAATATTTTATTTCCAATGCAGACATGGAAAATAACGACCACGTTTTGGGATTAGTTTCCCGCGAAACACTGAAACATTTTTATCCGCGAGATGGCAAACCGGGTATAAAAATGGCCTATCTTCACATCAAGGAAGACAGCTTCCGGATAAACAATCTGCATCTGGTTAAACCCTTGCGCATTGAAAACCGTGAATATATTCAGAAAATGTACCAGTACCGCTACCAGAGAAATTTTAAAAACCTGGTACTCTTTGCTTTATCTATTTTTGGGAAAGAAAAATTACGACACTACAAAAACTATATCGGCCTGCAGTTATGCCTGTTTTTTTCCAGCCTCAGGCTCGATTTTCTGGTAGATTATTTTCGCAATTTGAATCCCAAAAAAGAAGTAGAACAAAGAATCTGTACCATCATGAAAACCCGTTTTATGGCCTTGGAGGTTCCTTATCCTGGTGCAGCTCTGGATATCGATAATTCTAAAGACTATGAAGCCATGAAAACCCGGTTTGACGAATGGTGGAACTATTTACGGGAAGACGAAGAACCCAGAACCGCCACTGAAAGCTACAACAAGGTTTCCCGCACCGCTCCCGCTGAGAAAGTGGTGCGACCTTCTCCCACGTACTGACTACTAGCCACAGAGGCAACTAGCAGAAGCTTTACTGAGCCAATAGCAGGGTTGCTAATGGTCGTGATATTCTTCCTTAGCTTTTGTGCTCCGCAGGGGTATAAAAGCTATTGCAAATTACTTGCGGAGGTTCTCCGCGCCGGCACACAATCCCGAGTGGATTGAAAATGCCTTTTGGATATTAAACAAATATATGACACAGGAACGATTAAGAAATTTTTCCATCATTGCCCATATTGATCATGGCAAGTCCACCCTGGCCGACAAACTGATTCTAGCCACTTCGGCAATCCCTGAACGGGAAATGAAAGAGCAGGTATTGGACAATATGGATTTGGAGCGCGAACGTGGAATCACCATCAAAGCTCAAACAGTACGCCTGAAATACAAGGCTGAAGATAAACAGGAATACGTATTCAACATGATCGACACTCCAGGTCATGTGGACTTCACTTATGAAGTGTCCCGCAGCCTTGCTGCCTGCGAAGGAGTACTGCTGGTCATAGATGCAACGCAAGGCATTCAGGCACAGACCATCGCTAACCTGACCCTCGCCATGCAACATGACCTTGCCGTCATACCGGTGATCAATAAAATCGATCTACCCAGTGCCAACCCGGAGTTCATAAAAGAACAACTGGAAGATGTCCTGCAAATAGAATCCTCGGAAGCAGTTCTGGTCAGCGCCAAAGAAGGAATCGGGATCAAGGAGTTGATGGAAGCCGTCGTTAGGCAGATTCCTCCACCCACCGGAGATGCTTCTATAAAATTGCAGGCTCTACTGTTCGATGCCTGGTACGACTCCTATAGGGGAGTGATCATTCTGGTTAAAATCCAGCACGGAAGCCTGAAGACGGGCGATGAAATCATAATGATGGCCACGGGAAACAAGTTCATCGTCGAAGAGCTCGGCACGTTCACTCCGACACAAGAAAAAGGCACTGAACTCACGGCGGGTGAGGTGGGCTATCTGATCGTCAATATCAAAGAGCTGGATCAAACCAAAGTGGGAGACACCATCACTCTGGCGAAAGACCCTTCCGATGAACCCTTGCCCGGCTACAAAGAAGTCAAGCCCATGGTTTTCAGCGGACTCTATCCGATCAGTGGAGACGACTATGAAGATTTGCGCGACGCACTGAAAAAACTCACGTTGAACGATGCCTCATTTTCTTATGAAGCAGAAACCTCTACAGCCCTGGGATTCGGGTTCCGTTGCGGATTTCTGGGATTGCTGCATATGGATATTATAAGGGAGCGCATTGAGCGCGAATACAAAGTTGACCTTCTTACCACCGCGCCCACCGTCATATACAAAGTCGTCACCACCGATGGAAAAACATTGATGATCGACAACCCCTCCAAGCTGGAAGAACAAAAAAATATCGACCACCTTGAGGAGCCTTATGTCATAGGCACTATCATCGTCCCGGAAGAATATATCGGAGTGGTGATGGCATTAGTTCGCGACCGCAGGGGTATCCAGAAAAAAATGGAGTACATGAACCCAGAAACAGTCCTGCTGGAATATGAACTGCCGTTTAACGAAATCGTTCTGAATTTTTATGACCGTCTCAAGTCAGGCACCAAAGGTTATGCTTCGTTCGACTATGAATTTATAGATTTCAGGACATCCAGTCTGGTAAAGTTGGACGTTCTTTTGAATGGCGAACTGGTCGATGCACTGTCCTTAATCGCTCATAAAGATAAAGTTCAATATCAAGGCCGTGATCTGGCTAAAAAACTTAAAGAACAGATACCGCGTCAAATGTTCGAGGTGGCCATTCAGGCCGCAATAGGCAGTAAGGTTGTCGCACGTGAAACAGTTAAAGCACTTAGAAAAAATGTTCTGGCAAAATGTTATGGGGGTGATATCACCCGTAAACGCAAACTGCTGGAAAAACAAAAAGAAGGTAAGAAAAAAATGAAACGAGTGGGCAGTGTGGAAATTCCCCAAGAAGCCTTTCTCGCAGTATTGAGGACCGATGACAAATAAAACTGACGATCCGATCGAAGAGACCAAAGTCAAAAAAAAGAGTCTTACCCGCGAGTACACCGAGGCCATTTTAATAGCCCTGCTTCTGGCCTTGTTGATTCGCACATTTATCGTTCAAGCTTTTAAAATTCCCTCTGGCTCCATGGAGAAGACGCTTCTTATCGGCGATCACATCCTGGTTTCCAAGTTCAGTTATGGCACGCATATCCCTAACGAAATACCTTTCATCAACGTCAAACTGTTTGACGATATTGTTTTGTTTTCCTCAGTTCCAGAAAGAGGAGACATTATCGTTTTCAAGTTCCCCAAGGATGAGACTCGGGATTTCATAAAACGCGTGATCGGCTTACCAGGTGACTTGCTGGAAGTAAGACGGCAAAAAGTTTATGTCAATAACAAACCTTATGAAGATACTCGCGCCCGCCACACAGAGTCGCCCTCAGACAGTCCGCTGGTGCCGAGAGATGACTTCGGCCCTATTCTTATTCCAGATGGGCACGTCTTTGTCATGGGTGACAACCGGGAAAATAGTCAGGACAGCCGCTATTGGGGTTATTTGAATGTAAAAAAAATCCGCGGCAAAGCACTTATTATTTACTGGTCATGGGATCAAATTGAGAGCTGGGTTCGGTTTGAACGGTTCGGAAAGATTTTGGAGTAATCGGGTATGACAGAACCTTCGACATTAAAAAACAAACTGCACTCCCTTCTCACTCGCAGCAAGGCCACTGTTTTCGACTTTGACGGATTGCTTGCTGATTCAGAGCCTTACCACTACAGGGCTTATAACGAAGTTTTTGAACGGTACGGGCACACTCTGGACAAGGAAGAATATTGGGTGGAGTGGACTTCTAAAGGAAAAGGTATTGCCGGAGAAATCGAACGCCACAATCTTAAACTGGATGTAGACCCGGTTGACCTGAGAAAACAAAAGTTCGAGGTGTACTCCAGCTTTTGTCAGAGTGGAGAGATCAAGTTGTTTCCTTTGGCACAGAGTATGGCAGAGAACCTTTCAGTCAATCACAAACTGGCCATCGCATCAGGGTCCTGGGTCAAAGACATTCGCAATATTCTTAAGAATGCAGGCGCATTGAATCTGTTCCCGGTCATTCTGGGAAAGGAATCTGCTCCCAGAGAAAAACCACATCCCGATATTTTTTTAAATGCCGCAGAAGAGTTAGGGTGTGCTGCAAAGGAATGTTTTGTTTTGGAAGATGCGCTGAAAGGACTGAATGCGGCCAAAGAAGCAGGAATGCCCTGCATCATTATAAGAAATCCATTGAACCGCAATATCAACTTTGACGGTGCAGAACTGATCTTTGAAAGTCTTGCAGATTTTGTTACGGCGTTGAAAGACTGAATCCTTCTCCAGCCTTTCTGAACTCAGGACTTCTCTTTTTCCAACTCTGCTTTGAATCCAGCAAATATTTTCTGAATGGGGGGAATGATCTTTTCCTTCAACTCATCAGGCACCCAGTTAATTTTTTCCACCGGCCAGCTTTCCAGATTGCGGATATCAAGACCGGCTTTCGCATAAGGTCCTTCCAAACTTTCTTCAAATCCGTAAATCAACGCATTTTTAAAAACCGTTTCATAAAGATCGATGATCTGTTCAGGATCATGCAGGCCTGTCATAAACCCGTCCATCATTTTTTTGATAATCGGATTAGCATGCTCCTGAAAATCTTCACTACAGGCATTTTCCAGAGTACGGTAAATTATAATGATGTCTTGAAGAAGATATTTGATCTCTTTCGGGTCTTTTGCAACCGGACCTTTTGACAGGTCAAAAAACTCTTTATACTCCTTGAGGATCCTTACGGTATCACAGATGATCGACTCTTCCCAGGGCACATGGTTCCAAACAAAGAACGCTCTCAGCCACCTCACCGTTTCAGTGGCATCTTCCATATGTAATGTCAGACTTGGTTTGGCAGTATTGCTAAAGGGAAGACGACCACCCCACATTTTCAGTGTTAACTCCAACTGTGGTGAAAATGCCTCTGTGAATACATCGCAATAAATTGAGACCAATCTCTCTAGATTCTGATGCTTATCCAAAAGAGTGTTTTGCGGGAGATTAACAATGCAATAAAGCCTCCAGATACGCCTTCTGGCCAAGCCGTTGGGGTGGGCGATCAGGTAGGTGCCCCCCCAGATTCCTGAAGTGATGGGAATATCCATTTGGTGAGTTTCCCGCATTCGTCGGGAAACTTCCGTTGCAACATTCTGATACAACTCGTTCATGTGACATAAGTTGATCAAGTTGTCGTCCGCAAACACTGGAGTTTTAATCAGTTCTGTCATAGTTTCCTGCAAGGCTATAATTGTGAAACTCAATCACGCTCAATACAATCTTAGAGCAAAAAAGAACAAAAAAAATTCCACCCCCGAATTGGAGGTGGAATTTCCCGTTAAATCAATGATTCCTAAAAGGAATTAGTTCACATGCACCACGGTAACCGTTACCGCATCCGTAACCGGAGGGTTATAAGGGATGTGGTTGCCCTGAGCAAACAGAGCCGTGATGGTATGTTGGCCTTTGGCCAATTCGATAGTTTTACACTTAGAACCATCACCCATGTGAATATGAGTGCCATCTTTTGCAACTGGCTTGCTCAAGTCAGCAGGAATACCCTCGTCAATGATCAGGTGATGGTGGCCTTTATCGGGGTTAACACCGTTTTTGGCAGCTTCCACTGTATAACCATTTGTTGCCATACAAACTTGCAATGGGCTACTAACATTAGCTAACGTAGCCGGCGTCGTGATTGATAATGCTTTTCCAGCGCTGGAAGTCATCGTACCACTACCGCCTCCGGCCTGCGCAGCACATCCTGCAAATAAAGCCATTACCAACAATGCCATAACTCTAGAAATGATTTTCATAAACTCCTCACAAAAATAAGATGAAACGTTAATGAATATAATACTACTACTTGACGAAACTCTATAAACCGATCAGCCTGAAAAACGACCGAAAAATTTTTTAATTAAAAAACAATCTCCCCAAAAAGCAAGAGGCCAAGCAAAAAGTTTTGCCGCAGATTGTCTTATGAGCCAGAACCACAGCTAATCAATACGTTTCAGAAAAGGTGGATAGGCTCGATAATAGAGGAAAATGCGAGCAAAATCAATCATCCCTTTGCAAAAAACCCGTTATTTGCACCTAAAATCCAGTAGTTTTTCCATAAGTTTCCGGATATTGCGGTTGAAAAATTTCAAGGACAACTTGGAAAATGAAGGCTATAATCCGTTCCGCTTTCTTTGTTGTTCCAACTTTCGTTCGTAAGATTTAGGATTGGCATCTTTTTACGAATGTTTTGCGGTGAGGTCAAAAACCTTGAAACGTTTCCAACACTTAGTTGTTCCCGTTATCGTTTTGCTGGGAATCCTAACTCTGGCAATCAGCCCGGGAACTCGGTCGGCAGATTCTGCAGGACCTGTTCCATGGAGAAACCTTGAAAAAGGTTTGGATGTGGGCATTTTCCAAGCTCCCAAAAAATCTGCTTTAGGCGACTCGTTAATTCGCATTTTAAGGGCCGACACCAACTACTTTGGTTTGCGACTGTTAAACGCCTCATCCAAGGACCAGGGCAAACGTCGGTCTGTAAAAGACTGGGCAAACAAAAATGGTATGGTTGCCGCCATTAACGCAAGCATGTACCAAAGAGATATGAGGTCCAGTGTCTCTTACATGAAAACCCGGAAGCACACCAACAGCGCTTGGGTTTCCAAAGATAAAACCTTCCTCGCTTTCGATCCCACTGACAAGAACTTGCCCTCTGTGCGAATCATCGATCGGGATTGCGAAGATTTCAATAAATTGCGAAAATTGTATGGCACCCTGATCCAAAGCATTCGCATGGTCTCCTGTCGCGGGGAGAACATGTGGGAACCGCGTAAGAAAATGTGGAGTACCGCCGCTATTGGATTGGACAACCAAAGTCGTGTCTTGTTCATCCATGTTCGGTCGCCATACACCACCCATGATTTGATCAATATGCTTCTTGAGCTCCCGATAAACCTGAAACAGGCCATGTATGTTGAAGGCGGAGCCGATGCCCAGTTATATATCAACACCGGGAAAGAGAGACACGAGTTTATCGGCAGCTATTCCAGTGGTTCCAGGGAACATGATGAAAATACTTTTTCTCATTCGGTCCCGAACGTGCTGGGCCTGATGCGCCTTGAACAATAAGAGGGGACCCTTTTGCCAGAGAAAAAGAAAAGTTCAGTTCGTCCCCGGTTCCGAATAATGACTGGAGATTTGATTGCCCTGGGACCAGGGAAAGTCGATTTATTGGAATCGATTGGGCGGGAAGGGTCCATCTCTCAGGCGGCCCGTGAAAGGCATCTGAGTTACCGACGTGCCTGGAACATGGTGGACACTATGAACCAATGCTTCAAGGAACCTCTGATTGTCAGCATCACAGGTGGCAAGGGTGGAGGTGGCGCTCAACTGACTGCCGCTGGAGAAAAAGTCATTCAGCTCTATCGCAAAATGGAAATAAAAGCCGAAGACGCCTCCCGCACAGAAGCTAAAGCTCTACAAAAACTCCTCTCCACCACCACTCGGCGTGGGGCCGACTAGCGATAGCTTTATTCGGCTTGAAGACAGTTTGCTCGCTATATAAAGCTATTGCACTTTGCCTCCCTCGCTAGAGGGCCGGGAGGCTACAATTTCTAGTCCTACAAACTTTATTGACAGGTTTTCTCCCGGCAACTGGCTGTAGGCGTCGGTCTCATCTTCATATTCGTGAAAATCAAAATGGGCAACATCGAAACCGATTTTACGGACATCCTGAATCAGCGTTTCACAAAAGTTGTCTTCTATCTCCACCAGCGTTTCAACATACCCGTGGGTCAGTTTGTTTCGATATTCAGCATCACGAGCACGCCTTAAAATCTGGGCTTCCAGATCGGTATCCAGAATCATCAGGAATCCCCCCGGCTCCAAGGCTTCTGTTGCCCAGCGCAAAAACTGCTGGCGTTCTGCCCTTTGCAAATGATGCAAAAATTTATTGGTTAAAATGCAGCCATAATGTTTCCCGAGCGGACCGTCTGGAAAATCGACATTCAGGACTTCAATATTCTTCTTGCCAGAAAGTTTCACGAAGTGGGTCAGCCCTTTAATAATAAAGGGCATATTATCTGCCAGAACCAAATGGGGGAAGTCTTTCGGCCAGTCATGGATCAGGCGGAACCCGGCGAGCCCCGTTGCTATATCCATCATGGGAGTTTTCAGGTTATGCGGCACCAGTTCCATAGGATTATCCCAGGGGAAATTCTCGGTCTCATGTAAATAGAAGCTGTAACTTTCACTGAGAAGGGTGACCCATTCTGGATCATTATAAAGAACCGCATCATTTTTAATCAGACTGACCAGTTCGTTGAATAGAATGGAAAACTTTTCATCCATCTGATCCAGTGATTGAGACAAGGCCGTGCGGTCCTTGCGAAGATTCATGTGGATGTGATCAAAGTTGAGAAATACTGCCGGACGCTCATGCTGAACATATAACAAGTCTGCAATATCGATCAATATTTCAGGATAAACCGTGCGGAGAAGGAGATTAAAAACCTCCTGATGCTCCCGACCCATTGCGGTATCGGGGAACCCCAACTTGCTGTTCAGTAACTTAAAAACAGTTTTCACCCGACTAGCGAGCTCTGGGGACTTGGTATGCTCCAAGCCGAGAAACTTACGCCCACCATCAGTGAGCAGAGAGAGCTGGTCCGTAGACTTTATAAATATTGCAGACACGTTAATTTTTTTCCGGGTTGAATTTAAACCACCGGGCAACGCCCGGTAGTAATTAGCAATGGCTTTATTTGGCTAGCAAAGAGTTTTCTCGGCTTCAAGAGTCCTTGCTATCTGCCTCTGCGGCGAGCAGTCAGGGCCAGTTCCACCCTGCACGTCCGAGCAGATAAAACGTGATCAGAAGACAAGGCAATAAATATGGCACCGCCTGAAAGGTGCTTACATCCATCAGGGAATACGCCGAATATATCGAACGGGCGCCATAAATAACAGCCAGAATCTGAGCTAGTCTTTTCTTTCCCTTCAGCAGATAATAGGTCAACACACCCAAAAGAAGCAGAAAAGCAGCCAGAGAAAGAACCGCCGACAACCCCAGGTTAAAGGGAGGAATAAATATCATGGCAATAGCAAGGTAGGCCAAATTCAAGCCCAAAAACCCATAACCGGCATGAGTGAACTTACGGGCTCCAAGATCAAGGGTCTCTGTCGTTTGAGAATCTTCGTTTTCCATTTTCAATATAAGATAAACTGTCGCAATCGTCCCTGCTGTTGCAGATTCATTTGCGGTATGTTAGCTTCCTGCTCTTAGTTTAACAATAGTTTTTTAAACTGAATCTTCTTCCAACAAAAATATGATTCCTGTTGACGAACAGCTTAAAACCATCCGCAGAGGCACTTCGGAGGTTATTGACGAAAAAGACCTGGCCAAACTGCTAGACACTGGAAAACCTCTTAAGGTGAAAGCCGGGTTTGACCCTACGGCTCCAGATCTGCATCTCGGGCATACGGTTCTTCTGCACAAAATGAGACAGTTTCAGGAACTGGGGCATGAAGTCATTTTTTTGATCGGTGATTTTACCGGAATGATCGGCGACCCTACTGGCCGCTCCGAGACCCGCAAAAACCTGACCCCTCAGGAAGTTCAGGAAAACGCGAAAACCTATCTTGAGCAAGTTTATAAAATTCTTGACCCTGACAAAACCACGGTCGCTTATAACAGCGAATGGATGAACAAGTTTAGCTCGGTGAATATGATCGAATTGGCGGCGCATTACACTGTTGCCCGAATGCTGGAACGCGATGACTTTCAAAAGCGACTCGCCAAGAACCTACCGGTTTCCATTCACGAGTTGATGTATCCCTTGATCCAGGGCTACGACTCGGTGGCTTTGAAATCCGATATAGAACTAGGCGGCACCGACCAGAAATTCAATCTCCTCGTTGGACGAGACCTGCAACGTGCCTACGGGCAAAAGCCTCAGGTTGTGCTCACCATGCCTCTTCTTGAGGGGACCGATGGGGTCCAGAAAATGAGCAAGAGTCTGGGCAACAGCATCGGTGTCTTCGATGCCCCAAACGAAATGTTCGGGAAAATTATGTCCATTTCAGATGATTTGATGTGGCGTTATTACGAGTTGCTAAGTCAGGTCAGCGCCCAGGATTTGGAGGCCATGAAAAAACAGTCCGAGGCGGGGACCCTGAACCCAAAAAATGCCAAGATGAATCTGGCAAAGGAAATTGTTGCGCTCTACCATTCCCCCGAACTTGCGGATACGGCCTTAGCCGAGTTTGACAATGTATTTAAGAAAAAGAACCTGCCCGAAGACATCCCGGTAGTAAAAGGCTGGGGAGAAGAGTTGAAGGGAATCTGCAACATCCTGAAAGACCATAACATGACCAACAGCACTTCAGCGGCCCGCCGTTTGATCCAGCAGGGATCTGTAACTATTAATGGGGAAAAAATTTCCGACGTTAATCAGGAACTGCCGGGGAACCAGGAGTACCTCATCAAAGTCGGCAAGAAACGCTTTCTGAAAATTCAACCGGGATGATTAGAACGTTTAAACCGAATTGAGTTCCCGATTTCCATATCAATTCTGCTTTTTACAACGATTGCCGTTGCCGTTTTCTTTTGCGTGTCGATGACCTTGATTTCGCCCTGCACATACGGCAGCAGAGGTTTCTTTCCAAATCCAAATTTGTACCAGACTTTATCATCTTCAACTGGAATGTTATATACTTCGAAACGATCCCCCGGCCTCACTTCGTCTTCCCATCCTTTATCTATGTAGACAAAGTCACCATCACTGATACCGATCCTGTCCCCCTTTGACGCGACAATATAGCCCTCGATAGACTTATCCATCTCAGAAAACGCGGAAGTCTGGTCTTCAAACTTTTTATATGGCGTGAGCAAGTGCCCGGTTTCAATACTCTCATACGCTTTCACCACACGGGCAGAAGAAATCTCATCGCCCAGCTCAGTGATATCAATCACACCTAGAATCAGGACCCGATGCCCAACAGGTTTTCCCGGATGAGGCACGATCTTGTGTTCATATCCATCTCTCCGCGTATACTCTCCCAGCTTATCAAACATGCCCCCTCGCAGAACGGGATGATAGATATAACGATCCTGCGAATAGACGGTGAATCGATCCCCTTTTTCTATTCCCTGACGCTTGCCAATATCGACAAAAATCTCATCGGGGCCAGTCGTTCCCAGTTTATCGTCAAATAGATTGGTAATTTTGCCCACAGGAACCAGGTCCGAAGAGATAAACCCGGCACTGGCATATTTTTTTTCTGCGGTAATTTTTTTTCGAGCCGAATAATCGGGACCCTTTGCTGTAGATGGGCTTTTGAAACTAGGATAACTGCCAGAGTTCGCCACCCTCTCCTGGTTTCCATTTCCTGAAAGCACGCCTTTTCCTGAAGGAAGGATTTCCATGCCCGGAGTGACCCCGGCCACTTCGTTTTCAAATGTTGCCTTTAGGTCACCTCCCCATGCAGGCTGAACCACGAACGCACTACCCTGTAAAATGGAAAGAAACAAAAACCCTAATGAAATCAGCATCTTCATAATAAAGCCTCATCAAAGTTAAACTGAAAAACCATAAGAGCCAGTTTGCAGAAAGACCAAAACGGTTTTCTTGCCACTCAGCGGTTTCAGTGAATCAAAAAATCAAATTAATGTTGAATCTAAATATGTTACACCATTTTTTGCCAAAATTGCAGGTTTTTTGAATGAAGAAATGCCACATTCCAAGTTCCAGAAATTCATGCACCTGTGATAAAATCCCCAAAATCGAGCCATCAGCCCTAATTGAAAGGGATTAGACCTTGACATGAGCCCCTGCCGATGAAATAATCCACCAAACCTTCCCGTATTATCTTCGGTTGTCTAAACATCTGATTTGGTAAGAGTATGGCGGGATTTTCTGTATTTTTTTCAAGATTTTTTTAGGATAGATTTATGAAAAGGACTTTTCAACCCAGCAACATCAAAAGAAAACGCGTGCATGGCTTCCGTAAACGAAGTTCTACCGTAGGTGGAAGACGCGTATTGGCAAACCGCAGGCGAAAAGGTAGAAAACGTTTGACGGTCTGATCGCGGAAAACTTTCGCCCATTCGGCGTGGGGCCAGTAGCCGAGACAGCTTTTTGTTGGCCGGTAAAAGTTATAAAAAACTGAGTCCAGCGTTACGCTGGCGGCGAGTGGATGGAAAATTTCTCTTTCAAAAAAATCGAACGTCTGGCAAAGCGGCCCGAGTTCGAAAAGGTAATGGATAAAGGGAAAAAGAAGCGGGTGGGAAGATTATGCATCATCTTTTCTCTCCCTAATGAATTGGGCAGGAAGAGGTTGGGAATCATAGCCTCGAAAAAGGTAGGCAACGCAGTAGCCCGAAACCGGGCGAAACGAAAAACCCGGGAAACCTTTCGCCAAATCAAACACCGCATTGAACCCGCTCTGGACATCGTTATTATTTCAGGGAAGGACATGGTCAAGCTTCCCTACCGGGTGATTGAAAAAGAAATTTCGAACGCCCTTCTAACCGAAAGGTGAATCCCGAAACCCGATCAAACACCAAAGTAATCCATCGCAGGCCTCCATGTTAAACCAGATTATTCTTAAATTAGTGCGTGGTTATCAACGGTGGATTTCTCCTCTGTTTTTTCCCGCTTGCCGGTTTTATCCCAGTTGTTCAGAATATGCCGCCCAAGCTTTAGAACGTTACTCTCTGGTTAAGGCAGTTGGACTGATCATCAGTAGACTTTTTAAATGTCACCCCTATCACGACGGTGGGGCGGACCCGTTGAAATAGGGCCTAACAGCCTGGAATCGGAGATTCAACTTGGAAAACAGATTATTGCTCGCCTTTGTTCTATCTTTGGCGGTATTTGTAGGATGGGGCTATTTCCTGGCAGAAGTACAAGGCCCAATGCCAGTGCAGGAACAGGGCATAGACACTCAAGATGCGCAATCACTTCCACCTCAAAGTACAGGTAGTACGAGCTCAACACCTTCGGCTCCTTCCCAGTCGCAGTCATCACAATCCGCAACACCGACTCCCGCTCCTGTTAATCCGTTTCTTGGTGAAGAGGTTCTCATCCAGGTCGCAGCCGGAAAAACTCATTTCACCATCAGCAATCGCGGCGGCGTGCTGAAACAATTGCAATTGCCTCGCTTCAAGAATGACAGTGGTGAAATAATTGACTTGATCGATAACCCCGATCACTTGACACCGGCTCTGGCTCTTAAAACAAACGATCCTGAAATAACATCAATTTTGCAGAACGCTCATTATGAGCCTTCGACAACTTCCATAGTTTTGGATGAAAATAATCCAGAAGGAACGCTGACCCTGACCTTGAACCATTCATCCGGGTTGCAGGTCATTCGCAAATACACGTTCCACTTCGACGATTATCTGGTTGAAATGAGCACCCAAATCACCGCCACAGCTCTGGCAAGCAGGAACCTGCAATACCAAGTATTGTTAGGACCCGGAATGGGCGGAAAAATATCTTCACAAACCGATTACATAGTCTTTTCCGGCGCAACCGTATTTGCCAACAATGAGCGCATCGAGAATCCCCCAGAAGACGTCCACGACACAGCTTATTTTAAGGGCGATCTTAAGTGGATGGCCTTCCAGAATAAATATTTCGGGTCGGCCCTCATTCCTCAACAAGGCACCAAAGCCGGTGTCGTGTTTAAAGAAAAAGATTCGGTCTTTGTCGGACTGGAGTTGGAGTCTGTCCAATCCTCCGCCAACGCGCAATACTTGTTGTATGCCGGCACCAAAGAACTCGAGATACTGGAAACCAAAGGCCACGACCTGGTAAGGCTGATCGATTACGGTTGGTTCGGTAACAAGTTTGCGTTCCTGGTTAAACCTCTTCTAAAAGTTTTAGCGTTCTTCTATGGGCTCACCAGTAACTACGGCTGGTCAATCATCTTTCTGACGATCATCATTAAATTATTGTTTTCTCCGCTGACCCACAAAAGCTTCAAGTCCATGAAGGGAATGCAGAAGGTTCAGCCTTATGTGAAAGTCATTCAGGAAAGAAATAAAGACGACCGGAAGAAAATGAATGAAGAACTGTTGGAGCTATACAAAAAACATAAGGTCAATCCAGTCGGTGGTTGTTTACCGATGCTGTTACAGATTCCCGTATTCATCGCTCTCTATCACGCGCTGTTCTTTTCCATCGAACTTCGTGGTGCCCCGTTCATAGGGTGGATCGTTGACCTCTCTGTAGCCGACCCTTATTACGTTTATCCCGTACTCATGGGCGCTACGATGTTCCTGCAACAACGATTGACACCATCAATCGGCGACCCCATGCAACAGAAGATCATGATGTTTCTACCCATCGTGTTCACCTTCCTGTTCATTTCGTTTCCATCGGGACTCGTCATCTACTGGACCGTCAACAATATGCTGACCATCTCCCAGCAATACTACATCTACCACGTAGCCAAAGACTAACCACTCGGCGTGGGGTCAACTAGCCATAGTTTTTCTAGCGGACAAAAGTTGTCTCGGCTGACGAACAGTATGGAGAGGGTTGCCCCCCTTCTCCGAAGGGGGGGGTGGGGGGATTTGGGTTTGCTTTTTATCCTCGAAAGAAGGACGATAGTTTGGTATGAACGACACCATCACAGCTATCGCCACACCTCCCGGTGAAGGAGGTATCGGCGTCATCCGCATAAGCGGCAAAGATGCTTTAGCCATCGCCTTGCGACTGTTTCATCCCGCAACAGGCCCAGTGCAAGAGCCCGAAACCCAAAAGGTCTTATTTGGCGAAATCCGCGACCCCGAATCTGAGCAGTGTGTCGATCAAGTCCTTCTCACTTTTTTCAAAAACCCCAAAAGTTATACTGCCGAAGATGTCATAGAGATCAGCGCTCACGGTGGGTCGTGGATCGTAACCAGAATCCTCGAACTGGTTTTGGGGCAAGGCGCACGTTTGGCAGAACCGGGGGAATTCACCCGCCGCGCTTTCGTGAACGGCAGGCTCGACCTGACTCAAGCCGAAGCCGTTGCCGATGTCATCGACTCCGCTTCCGACAAAGCTTTAAGCTCAGCCATAACACAACTCAAAGGCGGGCTTTCGCGCCGACTCAATGGCCTGCACGACACCTTGCTCAACGTCCAGGCTCAGTTAGAAGCATCCATAGATTTCACAGAAGACGGGCTCACCTTTCAGTCTCGCAAAGCCACACAAAACCAAATTCTAGCAGTTGAAACCGATTTAAACAAACTAGTCCATTCTTTCAGGCAAGGCAGAGTTTATCGAGAAGGAATGCGCGTCACGCTGGTCGGTAAACCCAATGTCGGCAAGTCCAGCCTGCTCAACGCATTGTTGCAGGAAGATCGCGCCATCGTCACCGCCTACGCCGGGACGACCCGCGACACACTTGAAGAACGCGCCCGCATCAAAGATATTCATGTCATCATCACCGACTCAGCCGGACTGCGCGATAACCCGGAAGTGATCGAAGAAGAAGGCATAGAAAGAACCCGCACGGCACTGGAAAATTCCGACCTCGCAGTAGTCGTGTTCGATCCCTCCGAACCCCTTGACGATAACGACAAACTGCTGATGAATGAAGTGGGAGAAAAACCCCGACTGGTGGTACTCAACAAATCCGATCTCCCCGCCGCATGGCCCACAGACCAAATCAAAAGTTTTATGGCAGGCGAACAACCTATCAGCCTGTCCGCTATAACGCTGGAAGGGTTCGAATCTCTAACAGAAGCCCTTCACCAAAAAGCCATCGGAGGAGAACGGGTTGGAGAATCCCTAGTCATCACCCGCGAACGCCACCGCGACCACCTGCAACAAGCCGCAGAAGCCCTGCATAACGCCAGCGAAACTCTGCTATCCGATTACTCAGAAGAACTCATAGCCGTAGACGTAACCCTGGCAATGGAACACCTCGGTGCCATACTCGGCAAAACCTTCGAAGAAGACCTCCTGGATAAAATCTTCGGTCAATTCTGCATCGGCAAATAGCGGCGAACCGCCGCTGGTAGTGGGCGGCAGACGCTCGCTCTGCTTGCGAGCCGCTAAAGGCGCAGGGCTGTTATGTCCCCTTCCTTAAACTTCATGCCCCAGAGGGGTACAACTAGCAACAAGTTTTTCTGGCTAACAAATAGTTGTCTCGGCTTAAAGAGGCATCGATACAACCCTGAGGTTCTCAAAGGGCACCCACACCAATAGGGGGATTTACAAAATAGCTCACTCCACCGTTAAGGTAGGGTCATTAAAAAAAACCTGTTTAATTATCAGCACGTAAAGGAGTGGGCATGATTGAGATAAAAACAATTGCAAAATGGACATTAATTCTACTAGTGACCCTGGCAACCCCGGCATGGAGTCAGAGTGACATGGTGAGCAACCCTGTCAGGGACAATCTGGTAGATGCAGCAAACAGTTATATTTTTGTTTTTGATTCTTCCAAAGTCAGTGCGCGGGAAGTTCCCGATCAAGCAAACGCAATGGCCCAGCGAGCTGGAGGAAAACTGCGTTTTGTCTATCAATCAGCTTTGCGTGGGTTTTCCGCCACAATGTCCCGACAAGCCGCAGAGCAACTTGCTTCTCGAAACCCGAACATTGCTTACTTCGAGCCCAATAACGTTGTCTGGCAGATTGGTAGAGGGCCAGGCGCAAATAAAAAACCATCCAAACCCGGCAATGGCGGTGGTGGCGGTGATGAAACAGAACCCGGCCAAGTCGTGCCCGTTGGTATTAAGCGTGTGGGTGGACCGGTAACTGTTGACAGCTCCTATAGAGCCTGGGTTATTGATACAGGAATAGACTCCGACCATCCAGACCTTAATGTCGGGCAGGGTGCCAATTTTGTTCTCAAGGGCAAGAGCACTACAGAAGATAGTAACGGACACGGCACCCATGTAGCAGGAACAATTGCTGCTATCGATAACGCCATTGGCGTTGTAGGTGTTGCCGCGGGTGCTACGGTGATTCCAGTCTTTGTTCTGGATAGGAGTGGCAGTGGCACCGTTGACGGCGTGATCGCCGGAGTGGACTATGTCGCCGCCAATGCCGCCCCCGGTGAATGCGCGAACCTCAGCTTAAGTGCATCCGGACATATCGAGTCTCTGCACACCGCAATTTTGAACACAGCA
>Ga0233434_1001199_pt1 | contig 26334 bp, 20 predicted proteins | sample SI_122_August201_4_FD_182738 | JGI IMG/M metagenome (GOLD analysis project Ga0233434, IMG submission 182738) | Seawater microbial communities from Saanich Inlet, British Columbia, Canada - SI_122_August2016_120_MG | ecosystem: Environmental > Aquatic > Marine > Inlet | place: Canada: British...
GAGCGGGAAAATGCGGCCGATCCCCCGGGCGAACCGTCCGACCAGGGAAAGTCCAAGCGCCGGGGCACGCACGGCGAACGATGTTGGATCACCCTCTTCGTCGGTGCTGAGACGGCGCAGGCCCAGAGAGGAAAGCATCGGCAGCAGCATGAGTGCCACGAAGAGTGCGGCAACGAGTGAGTAGGTGACGGTCAGCGCCTGATCGCGAAATAGCTGACCCGCCACACCTTCTACAAAGACGATGGGCACAAAGACGCAGATCGTCGTCATCGTCGCAGCGATCACTGCCTGCCCTACCTCCGACGTACCGAGGCGGGCAGCTTCAGTCGCCTCATGACCCTTGTCGCGATACCTCTGAACATTCTCCAGCACAACGATAGAGCTGTCCACGAGCATCCCGATCCCGAGGGCCAGGCCACCAAGGGACATGATGTTGAGACTCACGTCCGTGGTGTACATCAGGAAGAACGTGGCAACAACGGAGATCGGAATCGACAGCCCGATGATGACGGTGCTCTTCACATCGCGCAGAAAGAGAAACAGGACGATGATCGCCAGCAGACCACCGATCATCGCCGTCGACAGAACCTCACCGACGGATTGCTCGATGAAGACCGCCTGATTGACGACGATCTCCACATCTGCATCGCCCAACAGATCGCCATAGCGCTCTGCAAAAGTGGAAAGCCGCTCTTTCACCGTCGCCGACACTTGCACCGTATTGGCATCGCCTTCCTTGAAGACGGCGATCTCAACACCCTCGCGGCCGTTGATCCGCGTAACAACATCGCGCTCCCGATGACCCCGCGTCACTCGACCTACATCTCCCAGACGGACTGGGGCCCCATTCGCCTGGGCAACGACCAGTTCCTCGATCGATTCTGGACCGGAGAACTCGTTGAGTGTGCGTACGAGAAACTCCGCTTCGCCATCCTTCAACAGACCACCTGTGAGATTCACATTCTCCGCAGCCAGCCGCTGTGTCACCTGATTGATCGAGATCCCCAGACTGGCAAGCCGGGCCGTCTCGACTTCAACATGGATTTCTTCTTCGAGACCACCCTCCACGCGCACCGCGGCGACGCCGTCGAGACTCTCGAGGTCGAGACGGACTCGCTCCTCGGCGACGCGTCGCAACTCCAGCAGACTGCTGCCGCCATAGAGAGCGATGCGCATGACGGGATCGAGAGAAGGATCAAAGCGCAGCAGGATCGGCTTGGATACCGCCTGGGGCAAATTGAGGATGTCGAGCTTTTCCCGCACATCCAGGGCGGCGAAGTCCATATCCGTGCCCCAGGAAAATTCGACGATCACGTCGGCGATCCCGGGACGCGAAATGGAGCTCACACGCACCACATTACCTACGACGCCGACAACACCCTCGATGGGTTCGGTAATGAGCCGCTCCATCTCTGCCGGCGCCGTACCGGCATACTCGGTACGCACCGTGATGGTTGGGTAGGTGATATCGGGCAACAGGTTCAACGACAACCGCGAGAAACCGATCCCACCGAAGGCAACGACGGCGACCATAATCATCGTCACCGTCACGCGACGGGATATCGAGAAGTCGACGAGCTTCATCGCTGGCCTTCTGCCCCAACGACTCGTACCTCGGCATTCTCCTTCAACCCTTGGTGGCCAACGGTGACAACCAGATCACCATCGGCTAGGCCGCTGAGCACTTCTACTCGATCACCGTCCACGTACCCGAGATTCACCCGCACCCGTTCGGCCTTGCCCTCGCGAACGACGAAGACATCGTCCTCGTCAGTCTCCAGTAAAAGAGCCTTCTTAGGAATGACAAGCACATCCTGGCGCCGATCGGTGACGATACGGATGGTGGCAAACATACCGGGCCTCAGCAGATCGTCAGATGGTACATCGAGGGTGACCTTGACGGTGCCACTGGCCGGGTCGACACCGGGACTGATCATGCGCACACGAGCATCGAACACACGGTCGGGCGCAGGATCTACGGTGACACGCGCCTCCTGGCCCCGACGCACCTGTGTCATCCTTTTCTCCGGAATGCGGATCCTCGCCTGCAATGGGTCGAGATCGGCGACGGAGAATACGACGTCGTTCGTGCGCACCAAGTCGCCCTGCTCCACATTGCGCACCATCACAACACCAGCAATTGAGGCACGCACGTCAGTGTACTCGAGCTGTAGACGAGCCTCCTGTAGATTGACGTCGGCATTCTGCAGCTGCTGCCTGGTGTTTTCAAACTCCTCCTGGCTGATCAACTGACGTTCGTGCAGTGATCTGGAGCGCTCGTGCGTTGAGCGCGCGCCCTCGAGGGCAACCCTCGCTTGGTCGACCTGCAGCGCCAACTCGCGTTTTTCGAGCTGGAGAAGTGTGGCACCCTGATGTACCTCGTCGCCTTCCTCGGCCTGCAGGCGCTCGACGAGACCCTGCGTCCGGGCCACCACATCGACCCAGCGCTCTGCTTCAAGACGAGCATTGGTTTCGATGTAGCTGGTCATCTCGGCCCGGGTAACAGCTTCTGTTTTGACGGGGATAGCTGCCGTGGCGCCCCCACGTCGGCCGCCGGGCCCACCCTGCCCACGTCGAGCGCCCCCCTGCCCGCCGCCTCGAGCTTCTTCCTCTGTATCACTGCACCCCACCAGTGTCAGTACGACCAGTGCAACCATTGTCGCACCAAAGCGGACCATACGCTTAGTGGAGGATCCCTGTGCTTGCGTCATCACCATGTCCCGTTCTGTGTAGCTCACGACTCGTCGCGGCGCACGCCGTGTGCAAAAATGCGGACGATCTCGGCGACGATCTGGTCGTCGTCGAGGCCCTGCTCGTTGAAACGCATACATGATCGAACCATACCCAGAAGAATCTGTGCGTCTGTATGCAGATGTCGTATTTCGAATGTTCCCGCCTGGGCACCATCGCGCAGAACCTGCGCTACCTCATCGACAAGAGCGGCGCGGCGACGTTTCCATGCGGACTTGAAACCACGCCGACGCCCCTCGCCCTCGTCGCGCCCCATCAGGCGAAAGAAGAAGCGGTCGCGGCGAAGATACCCGACGATACTGGCGACGGTCTGCTGCAGGCGCTCTACAGGATCCGCGGGAACGTCGCCGCTGCGGAGCCGTTCGATGAGCGCGTCGAAGCCCTCCATCACCACAGCGAAATACAGGGACTCCTTATCCTCGAAGTAGCGATAAAGGGTGCCCTTCCCCACGGACGCCTCAGCTGCAACATCCTCCATGAGCACTTCGTCGAAGCGCTTCTCGGCGAATTGATGCTCAGCAGCGCGCACGATCGCCTGGCGTCGTCGCGTTTGCGCTGGGGTGGTAGTTTCTATCATATCCAGATGCACGTCTAGCAGAAGATCTTCTCTGTAGAAAATGGTACTGACCAGTCAGTCCGATGTAAGAATACAGACCAATCGTCTTCCGTCAACGATCTGCATCGTAGACGGATCGGTTAGGGAACCTGTGACGCATGGACTGGTCTTCGTGTTTAACTGACGCGACTCTGGCTCGCCGTATAGGTGAGGGTCTGACCGACCTTCAATTCCTCGACCCGGGTATTTGCGGAGAGAAACTTCACACCTCGCTTGAGCTCGCCAATATCTGCGGGCTGGTGCATCGTTGCACCATAGTGACCTGGTATGACAATCTCTGGTCGAATCAGACTCGCCGCGCGCGCCGCCTCACGGACGCCCATCGTGTATTTCCCACCGACGGGGAGAATGGCGATCTGCGGGCCATGCATCTGCCCGATCAGTTGCATATCAGAAAACAGACACGTATCGGCGCTGTTGTAGAGTGTGATGCCATTGTCAAAGGCGAGGACAAAGCCGCTGACGGATCCATCGGGGTGAAAGTGAGCCCCCTCAGGAAGGGCTCCGCCCAGACTCGGCGACAACGACAGGGAGTGGATCGCCTGCGTCATCGTGATGTTCACGTCCTTCATCTTCAGCGCGCCACCCGGGTTCAGCGGCACGGCGCGAGACCCCATCTTGAGCCCATTTGCGTCAGCGACAACGCACATCTCGTAGCCACCGACAAAACGAGCCTTTGTCTTCTTGCAGATCGCGAAGGCGTCGGCGCAATGATCGTGATGGCCATGGGATGCAATCACGATATCTGCTTTGCGGACCTGAGAGACCTTGGTCTTCGCCGTAGGATTCTCATCGAGCCAGGGATCGAAGTAGACAACCGTGCCCTTGTCCGATTCGAAGCGAAAAGAGGCGTGTCCAAGAAAGGTGATCTTTACCGATGCCATATGGTTAGCTCCGTGACGTTGTGGTTTGAGCGCATTGACTCAACCAAACCTCCCCGAGCCTCTGCCGTCAACAACCGTGTCCCCTGACACACTCCGACCTATCTTTGACATGGTCCTGTCCACCAACCCAGGCAATGACTGTTGCGTACGCTGATCGTCGAAGATGCAGAGGGCATGCGGAAGATCGTCGTCCGTATGCTGAGAGATCTCGGCTACGACAACGTGATGATGGCCGCAAATGGCAAAGAAGCCCTTGAGTTGATGGATGCACGGGTCGTCGACCTGTTGCTGACCAACTGGAATATGCCTGTCATGGACGGGCTGGAGCTTGTCAGCCAGGTCCGCGAGCGGGTTGAATACGCCAACCTGCCCATCCTGATGTTCACGACGCGCGCCTCGCGATCCGATGTGGTGACCGCCCTCAAAGCAGGCGTCAACGGCTATCTCGCAAAGCCCTTCACACCACCCCAACTGAAGCAGCGGATCGACTTCATCCTGAGTCGGCAGGCGGAGACGCTTGCCCGGCAAGTCGCCGAAGTCAAGGATCCGATGCGACGTGAGGACAGCTATCCGCTGATGGTCATCGGCGACGCGACGAGCGTCCCGAGCCACATGCTACGCCCCGAACATCAGCCCACGCTGCACACGCTGGCTGATGTCGCCACATCCGTAAGACATCTGAATGCCGGAGCAGACTCACCGTTGGTGGGTGTCGTGATGGACCACGATTCAGGGGAGATCAGTCGCTGGCTGCGATTCATAGGCTCGCGCGTCAAACTGCTGATGCTGTCGACAAAGGTGCACGGTGGCGGCCTGACACTGGCACGCTTGACGTCCATCAACAAGCGTAGCGACCTGAGTGTTGCCCTGATCTACGATCAGCGCGCGGAAATTCCTGATCGCGAGCGCATGAGTCTCAGCAACATGGGTGTGCAGATGTACGAGCGCGGGCGTCTCGACGCCTCTGACTTCCAGCAGTTGCTGCTGGAAGGGGTCATGTCCCATGGCGAGAATCGCCGTCCCTCAGAACTCCCCACGCCCAAGGAGATTCGTCAGCGCCTGCAGGCGGATATTCGCACGACCGTCACATTGCCGGTACTGCCCAAGGTGTTCTCAGAGATCACGCAGTTGTCCAACGACACCAACAGCGAATTTGCTCAGTGGACACATGCCATCGAGCGGGATCCTCTGGCGGCAGCACAGTTGGTACGGCGTTCGCGCTCACCCTTGTATGGATTCCGTGGTGAAGTTCGACAACTGGATCAGGCCGTGGTCTTGCTCGGTAAGGACGCGGTTCGCGAAATCATCGTGTCCGATGCGGTTCAGCGGGCTTTCCAGCTCGTGAGTGACGACGCCTTCGAAGTGGAAGATTTTGGTTCGCACAGCCTTGCCGTTGCGCATGTCGCGCAATTGCTGGCCATCCCACTGGAGGCGGACCAGCGAACCCCGGAGCAACAGAAGAATCTTGACGCCTTCGCTCTGAACGACATGGCGATGGCGGCGCTCGAACGGGCGGGTCTGGCAACGAAACTCGCCCTGGAGATCCATGAAGATCCCTTTGTCGCAGGCATCATGCACGACATCGGTAAAGTCGCACTCGTGCACAGCTATCCCGGACTGTACAAGGCAGTGATCGATGAGATGGCTCGACAGCGATTTGCGATTCCCATGCGGGTAGCGGAAGAATCGGTCGCTGGGGGCGCCGACCATACCGTCGTTGGTGGTATCCTCGCCGACACATGGCAGTTGGGTGACGCGATTGGCCAGATCATCAGCGAACACCATCACCCAAGTACGGACAACCACCTCGTCGATCTGGTTGCCCTCGCCGACGTGATCGCCAATGCCATCTTCCCATTGCCAGGCGACGCAATCTTTCCTCTGGCGCGAATGGCAGGAACCTTGCCCGTCGAAGGGGAGCCAGAGGCAGAACCCACACCGGAGGCCGCGCAGGCCGCGTCGGACACGGAGACTGAGGTCAGCGCCGATGAACTGGCACCCTTTTTACCGGAAGGGTTGCTCGGACGTCTGGGGATTGCCGTTGAACAGATCGTGGAACTGACGCAAGCCCTGGCACCATCTGTTCGCCAGCGTGTACTCAATACCCAGAGCGGCAGTGAGGGGGGCCCTGATGCGACGGGGGGTACCGCACCCACCACCAGTACGGTGGTGGGCAGCGAGACGGGTGGAGAATCAGAGGGTGATGCCAACAGCGCCGACGCCCTCAAGCCAGACAGCTAGGGCTCAGAAACGAACTTCCAGCTGCATGAATGTCTTGAACGCCGGATCTTCCCCACCACGACTCAGCTTCATGGCATCACTCGGCACGAAAATCATCCCACCCCACTGCAAGACAGTCGCCGAGTTATAGCGATACGTGACAATCGCATCGGCTTCCTGGCCCAAGGCCTTTTCCGCGCCTTCGGCGAGGGCAAAGTGGTGTACGTGCAAGCCCACGCGCACGCTCTCTGACGCCGACATCTCCCCCTGCATGCGGAAATCAAGAAGACCACCATTGCCTGTTCCTTCGGGCATATCCGTGAACAGATCCATGTATCCAAAGAAGGCGTGGTGATTGGGATAGATGGTATCGAAGGCCTCCAGATCGCCATCATCAGGAACATCATCTCCTGACAGATAATCGAAACCGAGACGAACTTCCGGCTGAGTCCATGAAGGGCCACGGTAGCTGAATGTGGCGGATCCCATGTAGGCAAGGACATCCTCTTCACCAACCTCACCCCCTTGGCCGATGCCCTCTAATTCATAGCCAAAAGTGTGCCCTGTCTCGCCTGTGGCGGAACCATGGAGACGCAATCCACCCGTGGCTCGCAACAGACGCTGAACACCGAGGGTCTTGTCATGTTCCAACAGCACGAAGGGCTCTGCTCGGTGGCCGTCGTTGAGACGGGCGTCGATGACGAGTCCATAGAGATTTTCATCGGTCGTGCCCTGCTCAGCGATCTTAGCAACGAAGAGATCCACGAAGGACAACTCACCGTATCTGAAGACAAGGCCGTCGAAGGCGCGGCCCGCATTGCCCCAAGCGTCAGTGCCAATCAGATGGCGACTCCCATAGGCCAGCTCCTGACGACCGAGACGCATGGTGAGCGGCTTGCCGTATATCTCCTGCAATTCCACATAGGCCTGATGAAAATCAATGTGATCCGCGTCGGCATCAAAGGTTGGGTCCAGTCCGGTTTCCGCTCCCCAGAGGCGGCCGTCCTGAACCTCGACGATGACGCGAGTATCGTGGCGCGGCCTGCCGGTCAATTTAATACGCGAGCGCATGAACTCGCGCACATTCGCATCGCCACTGACGAAATCATCGTCGAACCACTCAAATCGAGTACGCACGGTGCCCGAGATATCGAAGCGCTCCTGCCGTGCCTCGAGCTGCTCCGCCGTGATCTTGTCGCGCAGCCGTTCAATCTCTTCCCGTAGGATGCGTAACTCGGCAGCCAACTCGTCTGGCGTCATGCCACCGAGAGCGCCAAAACCACCTTCCAATTCTGGTTCGACTTCTTGTCCGAGGACCTGACGCAGCAGCGTCAACTCACGACGCATCTCGTTGCGCCGACGCTCCACTTCCTTGCGCAGCTCCTGCAGCTCCTTCAGCGTTTCAACTGTCGAGTCCTCACCCACTGCCTCGGCCGCCGGTGCCAGCAGCAAAAGCGCCAGCATCCAACACATGTATCGTGACTTACCGGTGTTGCGTCTCATCGTAACATCCTCACGGTTCGGTCCCGCCTCACTTGCTCATCTCCATCTGACGAACGGCAGAAGCGGGTAGACGATCTGTATGCAGAATCTGTCCCGTCGTCGGGTCGATCTGACCAAATTCCAATACGCCTGTCGGACAAGCACCGACACAGGCACTGCAACGCACACACTCAGGGTCGGCCATGGGTAACCCCTTGTTGGCAAAGTTCATCACGTCGATGCCCTGATGGCAGACCGACGTACAGACATTGCAGGAGATGCACTTCTTCTTCTCTGCAAGAATGCGAAAGCGACTGAATCGTGCATAGATATGCATGAGTGCCGCCAAAGGACAGGCAAATCGACACCAGACGCGGCCGCTATACCAGAAGTAGACACCATATCCGACAACACCGGCTAACAGCAGGTCGACGAGATAGGCATAGTTCAATGGGATTCCAAAGGGCTGCCAACCATACAGCAATCCTTCGTGAATGCCGCGCAGGGTGACGCCAAAAGCACTGTGTGGCCACGTCCAGGCAAGCACTCTTGTCAGCAGCAGGATAACACAGACCCCCAAGATGATCTGGCCAAGGAGATTCCAACGATTGCTCGTCGGACCGTGAACCATCTTGTGGCGGTGCGCATCCCCGAGGGTTTCCGCCAGCGCGCCACACGAGCATATCCAACCGCAGTAGGCGCCCTTGCCCCATCTGTAGATAATCAGCGGCAGGATGACGAAGGTCTGCACCATACTCACGGCGAGCCAACCCCAGAGCGGTTCATGGGTAAAAACATTCCAGACGAAAAGCGGCCAGGCCAGTACGAGGCCAAAGGCGCGCCAATACTCACGACCCAGATCGTAGTCTACCTGAGGCAGGAAGGTATCTGCGAAGCCTCGTCCAAAGCCGCTGTCGAACCAGCCATTGAGCCCCATCAAAGGCAGCACGAAATAGGGCAGCAGAAAGAGGGGCAGAATCTGAAATGCAGCGAGACTGGCCGTCTGCCACTTCACGTAGGGTGTCTGCCGTCGACGTACGCGACGCCAGCCGAATACGGCAACGAGCACACAATAGGCCGTACTGTAGTAGAACCCTGGTTTGCCCAGATTGAAGCTGAGAATTCCCATCAGCGTCGATGGGTCTGCCGCCGCGGCGCTGAAGCCCTCGAGTAGATCGGGGACATTGAAGGGAAACCAGTGTTGCGCCTTGAACAGCTTGGTCAGCGCGCCGCCCGATTTCCAGTGATAGATAAAAGCACACAGGGCGACGAACAACCCCAGGCCGCCCCAGTTGCGGGAAGTCATCTCGCCCTGGATGCGTACACCACTTCGCCTGAAGAATTCCAGTGGTGCTTCGCGACCAATCATGGTGAAGACCGTGTCGTTCGGCACCACGACATCGGCGCCATCGGCGTCGGTGATCACGACATCGCCTTCACTGATCTGTTTGACCCGCGACGGCAGCATCAGACGCACAGAGCCCGCTTGACGCCCGCCCTCTAGAAAGGCACCTGCTGACGTCGTGACGCGTTCTGATGTAGGATGGTCGACCTCAACATCTGCCATCGGGTCGAGTTGTAGTGCCTGCAGACGCTCGACATTCTCTGGCTTGGGTCGGGAAAACTCTGGTTTGCGGTAGGACAATGTGACACGCGCACCGGCACAGGCGACGGCAATTGCCGTTTCCATCGCGCTATCGCCCCCCCCCACAACGAGGACATCCTTGTCGGCAAACTCCTGCGGGTCGTGGAGACGATTGGAGACCTTGCCTTGATCTTCACCCGGAATACCGAGTTTACGGAAGTTTCCAGAGCGACCAATGCCGACCACGACGCGAAGAGACCGCAGGTTGTCAACCTCGGGGATGACAACCTCAAACTGATTACCCTGTCGCTCAACCCGTTCGGCACGTGCCATCGTTGGAGAAATGCCCGCTTCGATCGTCTGCGACAGCAGATCTGCGACGAGGGGCTCTTTGACATTTGCCTTGAATTGCAGCAAACCGGCAGGCGTCATATCCGTTGGGTAGGTATAGATCGGCTTGCCCTTGGGAAAATTGACGACTGTCGAGAAGGCCTCCGTCGCCTCGAGCAACTCGAAACGCAGCCCCGCTTCACGGGCGGCCAGCGCGGCGGACATCCCCGAGACACCGGCACCGATGATGACGACATCGAGCAGCTCCGATTGGCGATCGCGTTGGAAGCCGCCGTCGGCGACGATATCCTGGATCGCCATGGCCCCACTGTGCGCTGAAAATTTGAGTAGTGGCACACCCGTCAGATCACCCACGATATACAGACCGGGCACATTGCTGCGATAGTCAGGGCCCACTTCGGGCAGGCGTTCGACGGTTCCAGCGGGCCAGCGCAGGTGCAGCCAGCGACTGTATCGGGAGATCAGCGACATAAACCAAGCGGTTGTTTTTTAGAGAGTTCGGAGCCCCGAAGATAGCAAAAAGGCGCCCGGCTCGAAAGCCGGGCGCCTATGCTGAAGCGCCAGTAAAATGAGCTATGTGTGCTGGATCAGCGAGCCAGAACCAGCCTTCGACTCGTCACCCAGCCCTGCTCGACCGCCTCGAGACGATAGACGTAGGCGCCACTGGCGACAGCACGACCTGCGTCATCTCGACCATTCCACGTCAGCTCATATACACCCGCCTGATGGAACCCATCAGCGAGTCTCCGGATGCGTTGCCCCATGGTGTTGTAGATGGCGAGGTGAATCTCCCCTTCCACGGGCAGATCAAATCGAATCCTCGTCGACGGATTGAAAGGATTGGGGTAATTCTGATTGAGAACGAAGTCATCTGGCACCGAGCCTGCTGTGGGCTCCAGAATGGCCGTGATCGGTGGGGGCTCGTCAATGATGCCCTCGCCATTCCAGATCGTCGTTTGCGGCCAGTATGTATGCCAGGCGAACCACATGCTGTTGTAGGCGGGCACCTGCTCGAGTTGACTGCCTGCCAGGGGGCCGTCAACAGCAAGGCCACCCATGTTCCACAGACTGCGTGTCTCAACATCCTCGAACCAGACAGGTAGTGGGCCCGCTCCTTCGACCTGATAGAATGTCAGCGTCCGACCATCAACGTCACGGGAATAAGGGATCGTCGTTCCCTGTTCGTAGATAACGAGTAGCGATTGGCCATCAATCTCGTCATTGATGACAGCCTGACGATTCTCACCCATCGTGCGGAAGGGATAGGCACGTAGTTCGTCTCCCATGCAAACACCGAGGACCAGATCCTTCGTCCCAAACAGACTCAGATCGGGTGCCCCCGTCGTCCATGGGAAGATGAGATAGTTGTTTTCTGTGCGATAGTTTCCGTAGGGGTACTCGTAGGTACCGGAGCGCGAGTAGGCCTCCCTCAGTCGATCACTGTAGCGCTCAAGACCTGTGGCGACCTCAGCGACCTGCGTCTCCGGATGCAGCTGTTTCCAGCGACCGAAGGTGGTGTGAATGACAGGCAGCAAAGTCAGACGCTCCCCTTTGTCCTCGCCATTGATCGCGGTGTAAATCATCTGCGGATACAGGGTGGTGTTATCGCGCCGGTCGTACATCACCAGATTGCTATTGATCAGGAGCCCGGAAACACCGAATTCGATCTGGCTGCCGTCTTCGTCCGTCGCATCGAAGACCTGAGGCGTCCCCGTCAGCGGGCAGAGGGTGACGGTGACAAAGCGATCACCGATCTGGTCGTTGATGATTTCGTGACGCCAGCCGATCGCTTCAGGGTAAGCCTTGGCGACTCCATCCATAAAGACACCGATCACAGGTTCGAAGTCGCTGAACAGGGCCTCGGAAGCGGCGACGAAAGAAGGATTTGTCACGGCGGGAATCCCGTCGCGGGCGACCCCACCGCCTCGCAAGTGATCTCCCAGGTTGATCTCCGCCAGGTGGTCAATCGGCCCGGCAAAAGCTGTTGAAGTGCTCATGACCAACATGATCACCAGCGATCGATGGAACTGTTTGCAATTCATCATTCTCGTCTCACGTCTCAGGCCCTGCTGCAGATACGATTTGTACACCGTTGGTGAAGTGCTCGTTTGATGGCCCACGTGCGAATTCAGATTCGCCATGGATATGACCACGTCCGCCACGAAAGATCGTCCTATTCACACACCCATCACCGTGAAGTATTCACACCACCCGCCGTGGCAGAGATCAGAGAGCCCTGCAGCTGGATCAACGAGTGCGAGAGACCGCTCAGTCGATCTCCAACTCGACAGTGGTCGAGAACTGCGTCGGGGTCAAACATCGACGATCATCACAAGCCTGATAGTCGATCACGGCCGTCAGCGTGCCTGAGCCAGGAGTCAGAGCCGTCGCGTGTGCCGTCAGTTCCACCGTGCCACTCCAGACAGATAGGGTCTCGGCTAATTCAGCGATCACATGGTCGCTGCCTTCAGGATAGGCCACTTCGTCAATGCGTAGACCCGCTCCGCTCAGCGTCAGAGCCAGGGACGTGGGAAGCAGATTCACGGACGCGGGATTCGAGTTGATATGCCAACCATCAACAATCTTCAGTTGCACGCGGATGTCGACGACATGTCCCGCACTGGGCCGACTTGGTATAACCTGCAGAATCTCACCGGTCACCAATGGTGCTTCCTCAAAGACCGCCGCCGCGGGGCCCAGACGAAGTGCATGACCCGCTGCTGCGATCAGGTGTGTATAGGCTACCGGGCGCTCTCGCATGCCGCCACCAAAGGCAATCAGCGTTCGCCAGGCCTGGGGTAGACGACGCGGATCTCTTTCAGCCATCTGCAGCAAGACGTGAGTCATCACCGCATTGGCGGAGGGCAGCGCACTGTCGACACCGCTCTTGCTGCGTACGATCAGGTCCTGCGCCGACGTGGTGTTGTAGAACCCCCCGGACACGGCATCGCCAAATTGACCGACGGCGGTGGACACCAATTCGGCCGCTCGGTCGTGCCAGATGGTGTCGCCCTTGGCCAGCGCCAAAGCCTCCAGCCCCTGTGCGAGAAATGCGTAGTCTTCGAGAAAGGCTTCCTGATAAGCTCTGCCGAGTCTCCAACTGCGCCAGAGACGGCCATCTTCACGGCGCAGATTCGACCACGCGAAAATGGCCGCATCCTCCGCCATGGCGATCGCACGCTCATCCTCGAGCCAACGACCCACATCTGCAGCGGCGGCGATCATCAACCCATTCCAGCCCGTCAGGATCTTGTCATCGAGCCGTGGCCGATCTCGGCGGCTACGAACGTCATGCAACGTCTTCAAGGTGGCGCGGATCGATGCGTCATCGTGTGAGTGCGTCTGAGCCGACGTCCGCAAAAACAGTGCGTGGCCTCCCTCTGCTTCAGGAACCGGCTCAAGATCGTAGACGCCGAGCAGACGAGAGGCTGCTTGTTCTCCAAGAACCGAATTCAACTCTGTCGCCGTCCACGTGTAGAAGCTGCCCTCCACGCCATCCACTTCGGCATCGAGGGCGGTGTAAAAGGCACCCTCTGGGGAGGTCAGTTCCGCCAGGACGAAATCGAGAATCCCCCCCGTCACCAATCGCCAGCGGGGCTCTCCCATCAACACCGACGCTCGCGCATAGATCCTTGCCAGCTGCGCCTGGTTGTAGAGCATTTTCTCAAAGTGGGGCACACGCCATCGCGCGTCGGTGGCGTAGCGATGAAAGCCACCCCCCACGTGGTCACGCAGACCACCCGCTGCCATCGCGGTGAGGGTTGCCGTCACCATGCGCTGTGATTCGCCCGTTTCCCCTGCTTCGATCTGATCGAGGAGCAACTCGAGATCGATCGCCGGCGGAAACTTCGGTGCCGCGCCAAATCCACCATTCGTTTCGTCGAAACGCCCATGAATCGCACTCACTGCGGCCTCCACAAGAGCACGCGTCGGCGCCTCGCCAAGATTCGACCCTGCCTGGATAGCGGCGATCTCTGTCTGCAGTCGCGTCGCCACCTGCTCTACCTGATCGCGCTTCTCAACCCAGGCGTCCCGAATGGAGGCCAGCACACGCGGAAATCCGGGGCGCCCCGGGTGATCTTCGGGTGGGAAGTAGGTACCGGCGTAGAAGGGTCGCAGATCAGGCGTAAGGAAGACGGAATTGGGCCAGCCACCACGACCTGTCATCAATTGCGTCGCCGTCATATACAGGCGATCAAGATCCGGCCGCTCCTCGCGATCGACCTTGATATTGATGAAGTCACGATTCATGATGGCAGCGATCTCCACATTGGAGAACACTTTACGCTCCATCACATGACACCAATAGCAGGTCGAGTAGCCGACAGATAAAAAGATCGGCTTGTCTTCATCGCGGGCTCGCTGCAGCGCTTCGGGCCCCCAGGGATACCACTCGACGGGATTGTGCGCGTGCAGGAGCAGGTAGGGGCTTAGTTCGCCCGCCAGCAGATTCGGCTTACCGGTTGATTCGGAAGCCGCCGCCCGCAGGAGACTCAGCAGGACCAGACAAGCACACGCGAGTGCGCCGCCGAAATGCTTCATCCGCCGCCGGCAGCGACGGCTTTGCCGTCGACCATATCGCGTGTCACGTCGAGGACATAGGTCACGTCTTCGGGTGTGAAATGACGATTTGTCACGAGCCGAACCGACGTGGGTGGACGCGGATTACAGCGGATACCAGCAGCCGACCAGCGTTCGATGAGTTGCTCCGTCGTCCACCCGGCGCCACCGACATCGACCATAAGGATATTCGTCGGTCGGCTGGCTCGGTGTGCCTGAATACCATCGAAGGCATTGAGCCCCTCTTCCAGCAGACGGGCTGTCTCATGATCTTCGGCGAGACGCTCCACCATCGTCTCGAGGGCGACGATGGCCGCCGCCCCGAGCACACCAACCTGGCGCATGGCGCCGCCGAGGCGCTTGCGCATGCGATAGGCGCGATCGATGAACTCGCGGCTCCCACACAGGATCGAGCCAACGGGCGCGCTCAAACCCTTCGAAAAACAGAACATGAGCGAGTCTACGGGTTTCGTGAGTTCCTTCACGTCCACTTTGAGCGCAATGGCGGCATTGAACACACGCGCTCCATCGAGGTGAACCTTGATGCCCTCTTCATGAGCCGCATCGCACACGGCTTGCGTCTCGGCGGCGGTCCATACGGATCCCGCGTGATTGTTGTGCGTGTTCTCGATGCACGCCAACGTCGTCGGTGGAAAGTGTGGATTGGACGGACGCAGCACCGAGCGCAGCTGATCTGCCGTATAGATGCCATCCTCACCACGCACCGTGCGGGCCGACAAACCCGCCACATTGGCGTAGGTTCCAGCTTCCCAGTTGAACAGGTGCGCAAGTTCCTCGAAAATGACCTCTTCACCAGGATGTGTGTGGGCCATCAGTGCCGCTGTATTTGCCATCGTACCTGTCGGCATAAACAGGGCTGCTTCGTGACCCACTTTGGCGGCGGCGAGCTCCTGTAGACGCTGAATCGTTGGATCCTCACCATACACATCGTCACCGACAACAGCTCTTGCCATTGCCTGACGCATCTGGTCAGTAGGTTGAGTCTGGGTATCACTGCGTAAGTCGACGATGCGCTCCATGTTGGCTCCGATGGTTCGTAGTCCTTTATTCTAGTTGTCGCAAAAAACTAACGGCGCTGGAGATCACTGTCGAATGGCCTTTTCATCACACGGACTGACTCATCGTTCTACCGTCACGGGTCGCCGAGGCATGATTGCCTCCGGCCACCCCCTTGCATCGCTTGCTGGCGTCCGCATTCTGCTGGAAGGTGGCAACGCCATCGACGCCGCCATCGCCACAGCGGCGGCCCTCAATGTGGTCGAGCCCTATATGTCCGGCATCGGTGGCGTCGGCTATATGCACATCTATTCGGCGCGCGACAAGGAGCGCAAGATCTGTGACTATGTCGGACTGACGCCGGCGGACACGGATCTGGCGATGTACGACAGCCTGGCGCAACAGGATCGCGGCCCGCTGTCGCCGCTGGTGCCCGGCGCCTGTGGTGGGTGGCTTGAGGCGCTTAGTCGCTATGGGTCGATGGAACCGGCTGATGTCTTTGCACCAGCCATCGAATACGCCGAGGGTGGGTTTGCCCTGACCGTGAAGAACGCGATGTTCTTCGCCGGCAGTGCCAACGACCTGCGTCGCTTTCCCTCCTCCGCATCGACTTATCTCATCGACGGCGCCTCACCCGAGCCGGGCCAGGTGCTGATTCAGGACGACCTTGCGGAGACCTTCCGCACCGTCGCCGCTGAAGGCGCGGAAGCCTTCTATCGCGGGCCAATTGCCGATGTAATGGCAGCCTATATGGCCGACACGGGGGGTCTGCTGAACAAGAAAGATCTGGCGAATTTTGAGCCCGTCTGGCTCGATCCGGCTGAGGTCGCATATCGTGGCCACCGGATCTATGCACCCGCCCCGCCCTGCCAGGCAGTGCAATACATGGAGACCCTGGCTCTGCTGGAGGGCTTCGACATTGGCGGCATGGGCCACAACACGGCAGACACGCTGCATACCTTCATCGAGGCCGCCAAACTCGCCTGTATTGACCGCATCCACTACGCCGCCATCGACAACCCGCCGACAGCAGGCCTGCTGTCACCGGAATACGCCACAAAACGGCGGCAGGAGATTTCGCCAACGGCGGCTGCCGTGCACATGGGCGACACGTACCGCGATGAACGCCAGGATGGTGAGGTAGGCCCAGGTGATCCGCAGCAGTGGATGAAGACCGAATGCACGACACACTTTGACACGATTGATGCCGAGGGCAACGCCGTCGCCTGCACGCAGAGTCTCGGTTCGGGCTTCGGTTCGGCCATGGTGGTGCCGGGCACAGGGATCGCCCTGAACAACTTCATGCGCTGGTTTGATCGCGTCGCCAACAGCCCGAATGCCATTGGCCCATCGAAGAAGAATGAGATGTGTGTCTCACCGGCACAGGTGTGGGACGATGATGGCCTGCGTCTGCTCATCGGCACACCCGGCTCCTATGGTATTTTGCAGACGACGCCGCAAATGATCATGAATGTGATCGACCACAAGATGAACGTGCAGGCTGCCATCGAAGGAGCTCGCTGCAAAGCCACAGGCGATCGCAAGGTCGATGCAGAGTCCCGTATCCCTGCAGAAGTGCTCGCAGAACTCGAACGTCGCGGTCATCAGATCAACGATCTCGGCGATTGGTCAGCGGGTGTCGGCGGTGGGCAGGGCATTATGATCGATCCCGATTCTGGCGCCTTCATGGGGGGTGCTGATCCGCGGCGCGACGGCTACGCAATTGGCTGCTGAGACCGACCAGACACCGATGACCGAGTCACCAGCAGACCCAAAGCAGGAAGACACTGAGCAGACCGGCTTCCATCTCGAACAGGGCGGACAGTCGACACAGGTGTGGCGTGAAGACTGCGTCACCGGTATCCCGCGCCACTTGGAGGCGGGCTCCGTCGACGTCGTCGTCACGTCGCCGCCCTACAATCTGGGCACACGCTACGGCACCTATGACGATACGGGCGCGCGAGCGGAGTATGTGGATTGGATGGGCACGTGGGGCGCCGCCGTCAGCGAGGTGCTGTCCGATGAAGGCTCGCTTTTTCTGAATATCGGCGGTAAGCCCTCCGACCCGTGGGGCCCCTTTGAAGTACTGCTGAAACTGCGGGAACACTTCGAACTACAAAATGTCATCCACTGGGTAAAGTCGATCGCGATTCAGAAGGAAGACGTCGGCCGCTATCCTGGCATTACGGGCAATGTCTCTGTTGGTCACTACAAGCCGATCAACAGTCCACGCTACGTCAATGACTGCCACGAGTACATCTTCCATCTCACCAAGAATGGTAACACGACACTGGATCGACTCGCCGTGGGCGTTGAATACCAGGACAAGTCAAATGTCGCACGCTGGGGTGGCGTAAAGGAAGACCGACGCTGCCGCGGCAACACCTGGTTCGTGCCCTATCGCACGATCCAGAGTCGCGACAAACATCGTCCGCACCCGGCGACCTTTCCCGTGAAGATCCCGCAGATGTGTATCCAGCTTCACGGTGTCGAACGCACCCGCCGCGTGCTGGATCCCTTCCTCGGCATCGGCCACAGTGCCCTTGCGGCCCTCGAACTCGGCGTCGACTTCGTCGGTTTCGAAACAGATGTCGACTACTGTGCGCAGTCGCAGAAGGCCGTCGAAGAGGCCCTCGCCGCCAAGGCGTAGAGTCGCGTTATCTAGCTCGTCTGGCCGAGAGCGCCAACCAGGTCCGCACTCATCGACGTATACCCCACGACATGTTCGAAGTTGCGGAACATGATCTTGCGCAGCCATCCGCCTTCTTCCAGCGACTCGTCCACCGTGTCTGGATACTCTCCGGAATGTGTGCAGTCGCGCAGCATGATAACGCGATAGTTGTGCTCCACCGCACCGGTGCAGGTGAGATAGAGACACGCACGGTGCGAGAAGCCCACAGCGATCAGTGTCTTGATGCCGTGACAGCGCAGATGATAGTCGACGTGGGTCTCGTGGAAACCCGACCACTCCCGCTTGGGAAAGTCCGGTTCGTGCTCAAGGGGCTGAATCGATGGACTGTAGTTTGGCTTCAGTGGTTCACGACTCGGTGGCGGCCGCACACCGGCGTCTTCCGATCCCCAGCGTGTGCCGTGAATCTCACGCTTGATGCTGCCCGGTTCGTCCACGAGGGAGAAGTCATTGTGGATGAAGAACACGTGCATACCTGCCGCACGTGAGGCCGCCAGCGCCGGCGCGATCCCATCTTCCACATATGGATTCCCGGGGCCACAGTCACTGTCAACGATCATGAAGGCCGTCTGCGACAGCTCCAGTTCCATGTCCTCGTAGCGATGACCATCCTCGTGATGTTCACCCTTGTAGTAACCTGCACCGTGGTACCAGCGGACCGGTAGCTTGAAGGTGTTCATTGCGATTTCTCCTGGACGACCAAACCGATCGGCGTCGCGATGGGGTCAGGTGAGTTTACCGCGCCCGAGCAGAGGCCAGACAGCCTCGACGATCCCGCCGCGCGTTGCCACCAACTCATTGTGCAGGAAGACGGTCGTGTCCGAGTACCCCGCGATCCAGTGCAGGTGATCCCCGACGGCGGGCGTGTCACTCGGCGCGACAAGTTCGATGATCCCGTGCTCAGCAGACTGCTTCATCTCTGCCACGTCGCCGATGCCCTGCGGAATGGGCCACGCAACGTCGGCGGACATCGTCTTCTTGCCCGCATCGCAGATGATGCGGCGCGGTGTCGGACGCGACGTCACCGTCGACTTGATCGTCAGAGCAAACTCGTGATCCACCCCATACTTGTGGCAATACATGGCGTCACCGTAGATGCCGCCACCGGCCTGCATCTCCGTGACACCAGGATGAAAGGCGCTGAACCAATAAGTCAGAGTGCCGCCACAGGTGACGATCTCCATGTTCAGCCCCGCCGCGCGACAGGCGTCAGCCGACTCGGTCAAGCCTGTCAGCATGCGCGTCGCGGCAGCCCGCTTTGCATCGATGTCCGCTTCCTTCGCCGCCGCTGCTTCCCACGTCATCAGACCGACGAGCTCCACGCCGTCGATCTGATCGACCCTCTTCGCCAGATCCACCGTGGCATCTCCCGGCAAGACACCGGCGCGTCCCATCCCTGTGTCCACTTCGATCACGACAGGTACGCGTGTCCCCTCCGCGATGGCTGCCGCACCGAGAAAGGCCGCGCCGCACTCACTGTCGACACAACTGAGCACAGACGTGGAGCGCTGCAGACGCGCCAACCGCTTCGCCTTCAGCGGCCCCACGACCTGATTGGCAATGAGGATATTCTGCACACCGCCGGCAGCCATGACCTCGGCTTCACCCAGTTTGGCGCAGGTAATGCCGTGCGCACCGGCGCGCATCAGCATGTGCGCCAGAGTGGGCGTCTTCATCCCTTTCGTGTGGGGACGCCACGCGATACCAGCCTCGTCCATGATGATCCGCTTCATGCGCTGCAGATTGCGCTCGAGGATGTCGAGATCAACGAGCAGCGTTGGTGTATCCAGCGCCTCGATGGGCAACCCGATCGGACTTATGGTCATGTCGATCAACCGAAGGTGTTCGGGCGTGGTGTCGCCGGGGGCCAGTAGCCTTCCGGATTCTCATCCCACTCCTGGCCACACATGCGCGAAATCACTTTCCATTCCGCCGCGGTCAGGTGGGCGTGATTGTGAAACAGAAAGCGCTGCAGCCCCGCCTCATGTGAGGCTGTCAGGATGCGATGCAGATCACCGGAGGTCATCGGATCCCCTGCGTGTGGCATGCGGCCCGTGTCGACCCAGGGCAGCACCTTCCACGGATCGCTGACAGCGGCCAGAGCGCGCTGCGTCTCTTCCTTTACGACCTCATCAAAGAAGGCCTGCGGAAAGCCGAGTTCCATATCTGCCAGAGAATCGATCTCCGGCAGTTGCACACCGAGCCAGGCGCGGGCAACGGTGAAACACTCCTGCTCAGTGAGCTCCGGATTCCACCGCCCGATCTGCTGCACCCAGCGAGCGACCGTGCCATACATCCCATCAAACCCACGGTGCCAGAAGTAGTGTTTCACCTGGAAGATATCCAGCACTTCATCCCAGGCGTGAAAGTCCATCGCCGTCATACCACTGAACACGGCGGAGCGCAGGCCATTGCCGAGCAGCAGCTTGCGTGGCATCTGATCGAGTTGCTCACGAAAGGCACGCCCCATCTGCAACCCATCGTCGCGGCGCCATCGCAGCCAGTACAAGGCGTCCTCATTGACATCGAACAGATTGAGCGTCGACAACAACCCGTGATGGCCGAAATAACCAACCCTCTTGGAAGTCAGTTTCTTGAAACTCTGTTCCATGTGCGCCCGACCACGATCCAGACGCGCCGCATCCCACCCACGGGCTTCGGCGGTTTCCTTTTCGTTGTCTCTCATTTCACGGAAGACGGCATTGCCGTGATGGTAGATCAATTCGTAGGCCGATTCGGTCCATCCATCCATCAGGCCACCGTCGGCTTCCGGAAAGGCCTCGAACACATCCTGCCAGATCGCCGCCTGCATGAGGGCGCCGTGAGGATCTTCATCAAGGGGTTTGCCCTTGATGCTGTGTGTGGATTGGCCCGGGCAGAAGATCAGCACTTGCCAGTCGCGCGCCTTGGCGCTGGCCAGCATATCATGCAGCATTTTCTCGCGTTTGGGATCGGTCGGTTTGCCGCCGCTTTCGCTGACTTCGAAACCGCGATCTTTGAAGATCTGGGCGTTGCTCTGGAAGGCGGGGATGGTGAAGCCGCCGTCGTCGTCACGGAACGTCAGACGACCGAAAACGAGGCCACGAATACCACCCGCTTCCCAGGCATCGAGAATGCGCTCCCAGTCCTCGATCACCGCTTCGAGGGGCTGGCCAATACGGATCCAGGGTTTCAGACTCATGACTCAAACCTTCCTGTTTGCTGGAGAGCTGATCGAGCGTGGCATTGCTTAGTGTGGGATCTGCTTCGCTTAGTCCGGATCTGCTTCGCTTAGTCCGGATCTGCTTCGCTTAGTCCGGGATCTCCCCGATAGGCGCGTCGTCGTCGTAGTCACCGAAGTCATCGGGGAACGGCAACTCGTCGTGGATCACCAGGCTGTCGGGCATCGTCGTGGCGAGTTCTCGCGCCGATCGCCAACGATGACGAACCTGTTCGAGGGTCAGGCGCTGCTGTGGGCTGAGCATCGATTCGAAGGCGATGCGATGCGACTCGCGCAGTCGGCGATAGTCCTCCGGCTGCAGCGTTTCACCGGCCTCACGGCTCTCGGCGACCTCGGTGCGTTGGCGAGTCAGCAGAGCGCGCCAGCGGTCAACCTGGTCCGTCGTCAGATCCAGTGCCTCGGGTAGTTGTTCCAACGGTGTTTGCTCAGGGGGCCGACCATCGGTCAGCAGACGCTCACGGGCCAACTGCTGCGCCCGTTGGAGTAAGTTTCGCTGGTCTTCGGTCAGCATCTGTTGGCGCGCGGCTCGATAGACATCGATTACTTCGCGATACCGAATCCGTCCCTCGATGGCGAGCAGTGCCCCCGTGAGCACATCGCTGCGCAGCAGGGCCAGCTCGGCTTCCAGATCGGCACGCAGGAAACGCAGGCTGTCGCTTTGCTCCGGCGTCAGGGCGAGCGCTTCCTGCAGACGTTGACGGAAGATATTCTCGTCCAACGCCACCGCCGGCGACGATGCAGAACACAGAACACCGATAAGCAACAGGCCAACCAGACAGGAAATCGTTTGTCGCTTCATGGCAGGTAACAACAGACGCTCAGACGCGATAGACGCGCTTTGCCCTGTCTCCCCCCTCCTCATCATCACCACCGCTCACCTCACAGATGCTATTCCCCGCCGCTTCGATCGCCGCTTTCTCTTCGCGCGTCAGATCCGGATACAGATTATTGAGTCGTCGTCGCAGGAACTGCTGCACCCGATTGCGACCGTCTTTCTCATCCATGGCGCCATTGTAGAGATTCTTCATGCGCAGGATAATGCGCAGACGACGCACCTCGTGATGAAAGGGCAGATCCACCTTCATGAAAGCATTGAGTAGAGCGAGCATCGATTTGATATCGCCCGCCGCCTTCAATCGCACGTCGCTGTCCTCGGAATTCAACTTCTCAGATAGTTCTTCTCGTTCCACTTCGCGTAGATCACCGACAAAACTCTCGCCCACCGTGTATTTGCCCAGCTTCTCACCACTGTAGATGTGTCGGTACGGTGGCATGTCCGCAGCAAGCATGCGCATCTCGTGATCCTTGCGCTCCATCATCAACCCGAGATTCTCCAGCAGATCATCGTCCTTCTCGAGGGTCGACGTAACGACGGACAGGTCAATCTTCTCAGCATCCTCTGCGACGACCTGATTCTTGTGCTTGATCAACAGTCGCAGCGCTGCATCGCGATCGCCGGGCAGGCGTTTGAGTGCCTCAAACGTGGTGATATAGTGCAGGGAGTGATCGACGGCCTCACGCAGTCTTGCTTCCAACTTCTCGCGCACGACATCACCGATTTCGTCGCGTAAACGCTGCGCTTCCTCATCATCGATCTCGCCATCGGCCAGACGCTGGCCGATGCCATACAACTCTCGCAGTTTGCTCGCCTCGTCTTCGCTGAGAAGCTTCTGATTCTGATACGAATCAAGGTTTCGCGGCGCACGCTCGATCTCCTCTGCGACCATCTCTGCCGTGCGTTCTTTTTCTTCTGCTGCCCGCTGCTGCTGCTCTTCCATCGTTGGTGGGCCTTCAACGGCAGGCGGCTCTGCCTCGCCGACTGCCTCGACCTCTGTCGTGCGCACACCCACCATCTCTGAAGCGGGACGGCGCTGACGGCGCGTGCGCTCGCGTCTTTCTGCCCGCCCCCTGACTTTTTTGCCTTCGATGATGGAGAGGATCGTCTGTTCAAGGCGGGTCGTCAGCGTGCGCTCATCGACGTTGATTCCCATGCCTTCCAGCCACATGGCCGTACGACCCTCGCGCACCATGCTCGCCATCATCTCCTGCAGCGATTCGGTGCCCTCCTCGTCGGCACCGCCTTTCTGCGCATCCTGGATGAAGGTCTTCACGGCGTTCTTGATACCCATCGTCAGATAGGTCTCTGGATGGGTCTCGTTGACCTGGATGATCATCTGCAGCAATTCGATTTTGATGCGACGATCAGGGTCAACCCGCACGAGACGCTTGAAATCCTTTGCCATGGCCTTGAAGAACTGCTCACTCGTGATCAAGACTTCGCCTTTGCGCAGACGACGCTCGATACGCTTCCACAGTTCGACGCGAAGGTCGGCCGGGAGAAGCTCCTCAGAGGCAGCGGCTTGAGATGTGGCAGTCGTCATGAGTCAGTCAACAGAGGCGGATGGATTTATACGTCCTTCGAAATATAGACAACCACGGTAGCTGCGGGGACTCTCAGGAGCCTGCGGCGGCAAGCAAGTCGGATAGGGCGCCGCCGAGAATACGCTCCTGGTCTGCGGCAGGGATGAAGTCACAGGCGCGGAAAGCCTCCAGGGCGTGCTGATAGGTCATGGCCCTACGCACCACCGGATAGTCTGAGCCCCAACAGAGTCGCTCGGGACCAAAGGCATCATAGAGTCCGCGCACCGTGTCGCGACAGTTCTCATACGGAAAGTTCCACGTCGTCGGCGAGACATAGTGAAAGCCGGACATCTTGATGTGGATATTGGGCACGGACGCCGACTCAGCGATCTGCTTCAGCTTGCTCGGGTCATCAGCCCGGCAGCCCGCCATGTGGTGACACAGGAAGGGCACCGTCGGAAAACGAGTCGCCAATTCGCGCAGCGCCGGTTGCCAGTTGGGGCCCATGGCAAGACTGGCGATCAGCTTCATCTCAGCAGCGACCTCGAAGAAGGCCAGCCCCTCGTCAGAAGCGAACCACTCTGTGTCAGACTTCACGTAGTGGGTGAATCCCTTCAGATCATAACGCTCAGCCGCCTGCCGCAGACGGTCGGCCGCTCCCGGCGTGTGATACTCATCTGACCACGAGCAGTCCACATCGGCAAACTGGATCAGGCGATCCGAATACTTCTTCACGATGTCGGCGACATAGTCGTTGTTGCCCGGATTGTGGTCGATGCGAGCACACACCAGGACGGCCTGATCGACGCCCACACGATCCATCTCCCACAGGAGATTCTCCACCTTGCCACGCTGTTCATGGTCAGGCACGGGCGGGTCGTAGGGCCAGAATTCCCAGGCATGTGTGTGGGAGTCGACGATCATGTTGGCTCTTCCAGTAAAGTGTCTGTGTTGGGGATAGGTGATCCCTGTCCTGCGATATCGGTCCAACTAGTAAGGCAGAAGACGGGCCTCGGTCAATCCCTCGCGGGCGCCGGGATTGACCGTCAAGATCATTGGCAGCCGACAAGGACATTGGCACCATACAGCCCAACTCGTTAATAATCAAGTTCTTACGTGCGAATTTCCTGCAAATATGACAAATATCTTGCCAGCGGCAGCCGTCATCCTGGGTGTTGAAGAACTCTTCACTCTTTCTTCATATCTGACATATAAACAAATCTTTACATCGTTTTTCTGAGCACCGGAATCATTGTGGCACGGCAGTTGCAATAGAGAGGGTGAGCCAGAGGAGGCCAATATGAAACGCATCGCAATCACATTCATCGCCCTGATCATCCTGCCCTTGACCGCACGCGCCGAGGTCATGGAAGCAACCCTCGCCAACGACCTGCCCCTGCTACGCAGCGCCCTGGTCGACGGCGACCACGACGTCAACGCTACAACAGCTAACGGTTCGACGGCCCTGCATGTCGCCGCCGCCTACGGCTACGATGAAATCGTCGCAGAACTGCTCTCGGCAGGCGCCAACGTCGATGCTCGCAGTCACCTGGGCAATACGGCCCTGATCCTGGCAGCACAGTCGGGCCACCTTGGCAGCGTGCAGATGCTGCTGGCCGCCGGCGCTGACCGCACCGCCCTCAGCTTCTCCGGTGGCAGTGCCCTCAGCTACGCCGAAGGCTACGGTCACCGCAACATCGTTGACGCCCTGGCACCGGGTGCCCCCGTCGCCGCGCCAACGCAGCATCTGCCCGTCATCATGGCTGTGCTGTCGCTGGCCCTGCTCGCCGCCATCGTCGGCGAGCTGCACCGCAGCAGCCGTCCACGCAAACTGGCACCGGCGATCCACTAAGACGCCGCCGCCTCCTCGCACAACCACACTTTGACTCGGAGAATCAGCCATGTATAGCAACCTGAGAATGCCCTACACACTTCTGCTCTCAGCACCTGGAATGGGAGACCTCGAGAACCTTCACATGATCACCGCCCTGCATCAGTTGCAGAACGACGAATTCGAGCCCGCACCAGACACAGAACCACACACCTCGACTGGAGAAAAGACCATGAGCCGCATGATTCACACTGTCCGCGAAGTCGCCGTCCCCGCCGCCATCTTCGCCAGCTTCTTCGCCTTGCCCATGTATTCCTACGCTGCCATCGTCTCCTGAATAGACCATGGACGAGTGTGAGCGCCTGCGCGGCGCAGCCTCCCTGAAGGCTGTGCCGCGTTCGCCGTTCTGGGCAGAAAGCCGAGAATCGGGATTGCACACCAGAGGCGAATTCTTACTTTTGTATTCAATTCTTACTTGGAGGTAAGACATGCCTGAAGCAAAGCTAACATCCAAGGGCCAGCTGGTCCTTCCGAAGATGGTCCGAGAGCACCTGGCCGTGAAGGTTGGCGACCGGGTGAGCTTCGTCATCCAACCTGATGGCGAGGTTGTGGTTCGAGCCGCTACCAGGGATGTTCGCACTCTGGCTGGCTTTCTTGCTCCTGCTCCCAGAGCTGTCTCTCTGGACGAAATGGATCAGGCCGTGCGGGATGCTGCCGCCGAACGCGACCAACGATCGCGCCAGCCGTGATTGGGCTCGATACGAACA
>Ga0233434_1001201_pt1 | contig 26330 bp, 27 predicted proteins | sample SI_122_August201_4_FD_182738 | JGI IMG/M metagenome (GOLD analysis project Ga0233434, IMG submission 182738) | Seawater microbial communities from Saanich Inlet, British Columbia, Canada - SI_122_August2016_120_MG | ecosystem: Environmental > Aquatic > Marine > Inlet | place: Canada: British...
CTTGGGCCGCTGCTTTTTTGGCGATTAGTATCGTGCTCGTACATCGCGCTTGTGAGAGGGGAGATCATCGGAGAATTGGCTGGGCGATCGTCTCCGGGCTCTGTCTTGCAATCTTGTTCTATCTTCGTTTTCCCGTCGCATTTGCGATTCTAGGGCTTGGACTGTGGGTTATTTTTATTGCCCGACCCGGCCTCAGGGTGCTCGGAGGCATGATGTTGGGGGTTGCGCTCGGCCTGACTCTGAATATTTTGATTGATTATTGGTTCTACGAAGAGTGGGTCATCACCCCCATTAACTACTTTGCGGCGAATTTGATTGAAGGCAGAGCTGCTGGCTATGGGCTGGATCCATGGTGGTACTTTATTGAAAAGATCTTTTTTCTGCTAGTTCCCCCGGTGAGCCTTTTTTTGATGTTGATGGTCGTGGTGGCTTGGCTAAGAAAACCAAAACATGTTTTGACTTGGGTAAGCGTTTTTTTTCTCGTCGGTCATTCGCTGGTGGGACATAAAGAAACCCGATTTTTATTTCCTATTATTTATCCATTGCTTATTATCGGGATTATTGGTGCACAGAGCCTGATGTGTCAGACACGGGGCAACTACGAACGCGTTAAAAACAAAAAGATCGTCAAATACGCCGTTTTTTATTTTTGCATTATCAATACGATGGCGCTGCTATTTACGACTTTTGCGCCCGCCAATCAAGAAGCCGTGATCCATAAATGGATTCATCAAAATAGTCCGCACCACTCGTTCACGCTTTTGACCTACCAGAAGCATCCGTATCATGACGGCCGTGGAACGGTGAGTTTTTTCAGATCCCCCAAGGCACAGTTTTTGCCCATCAATTCTGCGGATGAGCTTAACCGTGTCGTGAATAAAGGTGATCTGCCTGTTTATGTTTTCGTGCCATCGGTCTACGCGCCGATGGACTTAAGAACTCAATGCCCGAGGCTTCAATTAGAGGTGAGCGCTTTGCCCAACTGGCTTCGGGAATTGGATTTTGGATTGTGGTTTTCGGATCTGCGAATCTGGAGTATTTTTCGCTGTGGCTGATGAGGGTTGAAATAATTAATTGAAAGTCACAAGCCCGCATCTCAATTAAACTACCGTTATGGCTCGTTTCTCCCCGATGAACTGGTTCCGCACCCCAAAAGGCCGTTGGTTGCTTTGGGGCCTATTGACTGTTGCGATCGGTGCACTTTTCTACCGGTTCATGATTCATGATGGTGATTTTGATGTGTATTGGGCTTCCACGTTTCGTTTTATTCATGGTCTAAAGATTCATGTTTACGAGCAAAATGTATTCACCTACCCCACGTTTGCTTCGTTTTTACTCTTGCCGCTTTATCCGCTGGGATACTCCGCCGGCAAGATAGTATTTTTTATTCTGAATGTTGTGCTCTTGATCAGTGCGATCGCGGTTTGTCAGCGCAGAATTGTGGGTAATAGTTCGGTAAAAACGGCGGCGCTGGTTGTTGCCCTGTTTTTCTCGTTTCGATCGATTCTAGATGTCTTTAACAACCAGCAAACCGATATCATTATTTTTGCTTTGGTGAGTTTTGGAATCGCACTGTTCGCACGTTTTCCAATAGTAGGGACCAGCGTGATGGCGCTAGCAGCGGGACTCAAGGCGAACCCGCTGTTTATGATTTTATTGCCGATTTTTAAAAGGCGATGGTCGGCCGTTATCGTATTTCTTGTGCTGACCGTTGGCTTGATATTGGTGCCCGATCTTTCAAAATATGCGTTTACGGATAGTTGGACGGATTCTGAATTTATAGTGCCAGGATCCGTCATGCCAAAGCGGGGTGAGATTTCGCAGGGTCAATTTACCGCAGAGGCGCGAGATTCCGGGTTGTGGAGTTATTTGAGAGAGCACTATCACATGACGCTTTCGGCATCACCTGATGAGGTCCGATGGTGGCAAGATCGCGGTAGTGCAGGAAATCAGTCACTTTATAGAATTGTGGCTACTCACTTTGGAAAAGCAGTGCCCTCTAACTTCGTGCTGTTCGGATTATGTGCGTTATTTGGATTGCTGCTGATGCTTGCGACCCGAATTCGCGGGGACTCGGTATTCGTGCTCGGCGTACTTTTCTATACCGCGTTTGTGTTGATTGGCCCCCAGTCGTCAAAAGCCCACTTTATTGCATTTTTCGGACTGTTACTTTATTCGTGGCATGATGCGCTTGAGAAAAATTCCTGGGTCAAAAGTGCAATCTTGCTCGTGCTCTCGGTATTTTTGGGCGTCAAGGCCGCGGCTTATGCATTGCCGTCAGGATGGGTATCGCGGGATATTGTGGGTCTTGCGGCCGTTGGGTTGTGGTTGTATAGCTACTGCTTGTTTTTAATTTCTGGACATCAAAAAAATTAGAAATACTTATCTCCCAAAGCGCAAACGCCAAACCATTGTTAGCGCTTCTTGGAATGTTTGCCCCGACATTTTGGACTCTCCAATAGTTCGGTCGGTGAAATGTATGGGTACTTCAACCACTCTTAGTCCCGCTTGCAACGCACGCCATGTGGTTTCGATCTGAAACCCGTAGCCAATCGATTTAATTTGATCAAGATCGAGCGCTTGAAGTGCGTTCCGTTTAAAACACTTAAACCCGCCAGTGAGGTCATTCAACGATACGCCTAGGATTGTTTTTGCGTAAAGATTGCCGCCACGTGAGATGAGCAGCCGAGACAAAGGCCATCCCGTGACCCCGCCTCCTTTAGTCCATCGGCATCCCAGCGCAATGTCTGCAGTCTGCGTCGCTGCAAGTAGCCGCGGCAAATCGGCAGGATTGTGGCTAAAGTCGGCATCTATTTCAAAAACGTGACTATAGTCACGTTCCAGCGCCCAAGCGAAACCTGCTAAATAAGCCCGTCCAAGACCTGCTTTGGACTTGCGATGCATGACCTTTATCTGCGGATCAATTGAAGCAAGATGATCGGCTAGGTTCCCCGTGCCATCGGGAGAATTGTCATCAATTACGAGAATGTCAGCAGAAGGTAATGCTGACCTGACCGCGCTCACAAAGAGCTCAAGGTTGCCGCGCTCGTTAAATGTCGGCACCAGCACAAGGGGATGGGTCATAGGTTCGAAGTGTACTGTGGATTAGTTTGCAGCAGACAGTGATAATCTTAATCGATATATGACTAATATCGTAATTTTCTAATGACTGATTTGGTTTTGCTCAGCTAAAGATAGTGAAAAAATCTTCATTCCTTGATAACCAAAATATATTGGCATTCGCTCACCGGGGAGATAGCGAGGCAGCACCTGAAAATACAGCCGCGGCTTTTCAGAGTGCCGTTGATCTTGGATTTCGGTATCTTGAGACCGATGTTCACTGCACCCGTGATGGTGTACTCATTGCCTTTCATGACGATCGACTTGATCGAGTGACCAATCAGAAAGGACGCATACAAAAGCTCAATTACGTGGATGTGGCTTGTGCCCGTGTCGATAATTGTGAGCCGATTCCTTTAATGGAGGAACTGCTCGGCGATTTTCCAGAGGCTCGTTTTAATATTGACCCAAAATCAGATACAGCGGTGCGGCCGTTGATTGAGATTATCAAGCGAACCGGTTCTGAAGATCGTGTCTGTGTTGGCTCATTTTCAGACCATCGATTGCGCCAGATCCGGTCTGCGCTACCACAAGTGTGTACGTCGATGGCAACCTATGAGGCGGCAAGAGCAAAATTAAACAGTCTTGGCGTTCGACTGGGATCATTAAGCGCAAACTGTGCGCAGGTGCCAGTGAGATGGAATGGCGTTAGCGTTGTCGATCGCCGCTTTATCCAAACCATGAAAGGGCAAGGTATCCCCGTTCATGTTTGGACAATCAATGACGGATCGGAAATGCATCGTCTATTGGATATGGGTGTGGACGGTATCATGACAGATCGTCCGTCGGTTTTGAAAGCAGTGCTTTTAGAGCGAGGTAGCTGGAACTAGTACTTAAAAGACTTGCTGTCGATTAGTCAACGCTGTTTTGGGTTCGATTGCTAAGGTACTCAGGGCGATCATCGTCGAGAAGAATTGAATGTGCGGGGCCTTTAAGATCTTCAAATTGATCTTTATTCACAGCCCAGATAAAGCTGCTGATCGCGATGCCAACCAAAAGTAAAGCAAGGGGAATCAGCAGGAAAATGATGTCCATAAGTGTTGAAAAGAGACCCAGCAGGTTGGTCACGGCTTAAGTTAAGAAGGGGAGGAGTCAACCTGAGCTTGATCTGCCCTGCTGGGTCAATTCAGTCTTTTTCTGTGATTCAGCACTGGTTTTATGAAACAAGTGAGCATCATATTCAAATTGAAAAAAACATGTTTTGATCTAGATCAATTATCTGTCAGCTAGGCGTTCCAATATCAAAATTTCAATGATTTTTTATTTTAGGACTCAACTCATTAATAGATCAGAACATGACTTCAGTCATGTTTGAGGATTTTCCTTATTGGTACGATGTATTTTTACTCTTGACTGTAGTGGCTCTTGTCAGATTCTTCGACTCAAAGTGGAAAGTTACCGACATCAAACTTTGATGTTGATCTTGTTCGGCGCTACAACGGTTCTGGGCCGCGTTATACGTCATATCCTACTGCGCTGCAGTTTACGGCAGACTTTAATGCCAAGCAGTTGAGGGAGGTAATCGATTTAAGCAATGAGCAGTTAGTGCCAGATCCATTGTCTCTTTATGTTCATATTCCTTTTTGTTCCAAGCTATGCTTTTACTGCGCTTGTAATAAAGTAATCACTCGTAACAAAAATCGTGCCGTTGATTATCTCGAGCGTCTCCATGAAGAAATCAGTAAATACGGGAAAATTTTTGATGATGATCGAGAATTGGTTCAGCTTCACTTGGGGGGAGGGACGCCAACGTTTCTCGAAACCAATCAGATAGACCGACTGTTTTCGCATATTGGAGATAATTTTCGACTGAGCAAGGATCTGGCTCGAGATTTCTCGATTGAAATTGACCCACGAACTGTCAATATCGAGACGCTGGACTGTCTTCGTGAGATTGGGTTCACGCGAATCAGTATGGGAGTGCAAGATTTTGCGCCAGATGTGCAGAAAGCTATTCATCGGGAGCAATCAAGCGACGAAACGCTGGCTTTAATAGCCCACGCTCAAGCGATAGGCTTTGCATCGACGAATGTTGACTTGATATACGGGCTCCCGTTGCAAACTGCCGCCGGGTTCGGGAAAACGTTAAATCAACTGCTCGCAGTAAGACCGGAGCGTCTCAGTATATTTCACTATGCGCATCTGCCCGATCGATTTAAACCGCAAAGAAAAATATGTGAGTCCCAACTGCCAGGAAGCGACGAAAAACTGAATATCCTGAATGGGGCGATATCGCAGTTGACACAGGCCGGTTATGTTCACGTTGGGATGGATCATTTTGCACTTGTTGATGATTCATTGGTCAGCGCGCTCCAAGACGGATCTTTGCAAAGAAACTTTCAGGGTTACTCGACTCATGCGCGCAGTGATCTGATCGGTGTGGGTGTGAGCGCGATTAGCCACATAGGCAATAGCTTCAGTCAAAATACCAAGACCCTTTCAATTTATCAGAATCATCTCGACGAAGGACGGATGCCAATCGACCAGGGGCTAAGGTTAAGTCAAGATGATATTTTGCGAAAACGAGTTATTGAGCAGTTGATGTGCTCTACAGAAGTTAATCTTGATAAGGCCCTGAAGGGCTTTGATTGTGATGCTGCAAGTTATTTTGCAGATGAGCTCAGAAACCTGCGACCCCTTGAGGCGGACCGACTCATTGAGCTTACATCTCCTAACGTCATCAAGGTGACCCAGAAAGGGCGATTTTTTCTGCGGAATATTTGCATGATTTTCGATCAATATCTCTCAAAAAAAAGAGATCTTAACCATTATTCGAAAGTGATTTAGCATTGAAATCGCAATGGCTTTCTCGGACGCCAGCTTCGATTATGGTCAAAAACGTTTTAAGGTACGCGCTCCAGCGAGCGGCTATCGACGCGCTTGTGTAATTCAGCTAAATCGATGAGATCAATGTGTCGCCCTTCTACTGCAATCAGCCCTAAATCGGTCAGACGCCCAAAAAGTCGACTTACGGTTTCGGGCGCGAGCCCCAAGTAGTTCGCGATATCGTGCCGGGACATGGGTAAATTAAACTGCGTTTTCGAAAAATTCCGATCAGAAAATCGTTTTGATAAATTGACAAGAAATGTGATTAGCCGGTCTTCTGCCGCGCGTCGTGCAAGCAGTAAGAGCATGGATTGATCAGCACTTATTTCTCTTGCCATTACCCGGTAAAGTTCACGATGAAGACTCGGGACGTCGCGTGAGATCTCGTCAACAGAGTCCAGAGGTAATTCACAAATGGTGGTTCGTTCTAGCGCTACGGCAGTGCAAGTATGTCCTTTATTAATGCCATCAAAACCGAAAAGCTCGCCTGGCATTGAAAACCCAATTATTTGATCTTCCCCGTCCGGAGTTGATGCAATAAGCTTAACGGCGCCCGATTTGATGGCGTAAAGGCTTCGAAAACGATCACCGTCCCGGTAAATATTTTCGTTTCGCTTAAGAGGCGCCCGCTGGCCCACAATCGATTCGAACTGGGAGATTTCCTTCGGGTCTAGGCCTCGGGGGAGGCATAATTCTGCGAGGCTGCAGTCGTGACAAGATAGCTTGCCGTCCGCTAATTGATCTACGAGCGATTGCAATATGGCTCCTAAGGTATTTTTTTAATCAATCGAATAATACTTCGCCCTAGAAAAAGTGTCGACCTGAATATTCAAATTGCCAGGCCATAGGAATCGATTATTCGTTATATTTTTTTGTCGGCATTGTTATGCCAAAGAACGAAGGGAGAGCCAGCCCTTTAGTCGATTCAAATTGTCGATGAATCAAATATCTTAATTGTTAAAAACGCCCACAGTATCAATGACTTCTTTACTGCCGGAAAAAATCGGGTCCACAAAAGATATCTTCGACCGGATGGTCATTCAACTGATGGGGGCGTGAGATCCCAAATAAAGTAAGAAGTCCGAAGGTCATGATGATCAAGCCGACCAGTTGTCTTACTTTTTTATGGCGAGTAAATGTGAGCAAAATCTTACTGGCAAACCCCATCGTAACCAACATTGGAAGGGTCCCAATTCCGAATGCCCCCATCATGGCGCCACTTCGTAGCGGATCTGCACTTGTCATTGACCAAATTAATGTCGAGTAGACCAAGCTACATGGTAGCCAGCCCCAAATTAGTCCAAGAGAAATAGCTTGCCGCATTCCAGCGATAGGAATTTGGCGCCGCCCCCATGGCTCAATTCGCGACCATAACTTCGCGCCAAATTGTTCTAGAGTTTCTAATCCTCGCCACCAGTTAGAAATATAAAGTCCAAGTGCAAACAGAAATAATCCTGACATGATTATCCCGACCGACTTGACGTGATTGGGAGAGAAAAAATTTAGCGCAGAACTTCCGAGGAAGCCCGCCAATACACCCGCTAAAGAATAGCTGATGATTCGACCAAGATTGTAGGCAAGGAGAAGTTTCCAAAGTTTTTTACGCGATTCTGTATTTGAGAAACCCGATAGCGCACCCACGATTCCGCCGCACATTCCAACACAATGAACAGATCCGAAAAATCCAATGAGAGCGGCGCCTACGACGTTGAGATCGATGACCATATCTCTAGGGAGCGATTGATGGAAGCAGTTCCATTGTCGATGAGGCGTTTAGATCAACCATGCCAACCAGTCGCCACACTGGTGTCTCGATTTGGACCACCCAGCGTTTTTGATTAACCTTCGACATATTTCCATGGAACCGCCCGTCTGGACCACGTCGTAAGAAAAAATCCTGATCATGACCTGATTTAGTGGGGTGTATCAGCGAGAGTGACAACTTCTCTACCTGTTGGATCGTTTCTCCGGATAAATCTACGCTGACGATTCCGGTGTCAAGATCAAAAAATAAATTTGCCCGTAAAAAAGAGTCCCTCGCGGCCTCATCTCGCGCAAGCACTTGATTGATATGTTTGCCGTGCTGGTAATAATCATCCACGACCAAGCCGTCATAAGAGCGAACTGCTAGGGTAAACATGGTTATACCCACAATAACGGATGTTGCGGGAATGCCAATTAAAAGCCACACAAAAGGTACCGAATACCATGGAGCATTTTTTGTTCGAGTGGAGGGAGTGAAATTCATAGGTCAGAAGGTCCAATAAAGCGGGCAGATTTGGATAAGCGATATCGCAGGTCATCGCTTTCTACAACAAAAATAAATTCTGAGACTCGTTTTTTGAGAGTGTCGGGGTCGGCCCGCACACGTATTACGGTGCTTCGCACTTCTCCTTTTGAAACCGAAATGTAGCGATCTTCTTGAAGCACTTCAGCTTTTTCGAGCCCGATAGCTGAAACAGAAAAGTAGGTGTGATTCAAACCTTTATTGATTATTTTTAGCGTGTAAACATTCTCGACCATTTTGTTGTTTGTTTCACGATACAGAGAGTTTCGATCGCGGATGACGTCAACCGATACAGGACTGCGCGTCGCAATGCCGATCACTACACCCAAGAAGAGAAACACGAGCAAGACCCCGTAGACCACTATTCGGGGACGGATAATTTTTGTTTTCTCACCTTCCAGTGATTTTTCTGTTGTGTATCGAACCAGTCCGGTGGGATAGCCCATTTTTTTCATAACCCCATTACAGGCATCGATGCATGCTGCACAACCGATGCACTGGTATTGCAGTCCGTCCCTGATGTCGATCCCGGTCGGACAGGCCTGAACGCAGAGTGTGCAATCAATACAGTCGCCCAGATTTTTACTGGCGGGATTGATTGCCCGACTACGCGGACCTCTAGGTCCCCCCCGGGCCTTATCAAAAGAAATAACGAGAGTATTGCGATCAAACATAGCGCTCTGGAAACGAGCATAAGGGCACATGTAAGTGCATACCTGCTCACGCATCCAACCTGCATTTCCATAGGTTGCAAAGCTATAAAAAATTACCCAAAAAGATTCCCATGGGCCTGTTTTCAGTGCCATCAGCTTTGGTGCCAACTCCAACACGGGGGTGAAAAAGCCCACAAAAGTAAAACCGGTCCAAAGTGAGAATATCAACCAAATACTGTGTTTTAAAAATTTTTTTAAAATTTTTTTCGTATTCCATGGCATTGCGTCAAGTTTGATTCGGCTATTTCGATTTCCCTCGATGCGTCTTTCGATCCACATGAATGCTTCAGTCCAAACAGTTTGTGGACATGCATAACCACACCAAAGTCGCCCGGCAAGCGCCGTAAAGAAAAATAGTGAAAGCGCGGCCACTATTAGAAGGCCCGCTAAATAGATAAAATCCTGCGGCCAGATAGTGAGAGAAAAAAAATGAAACTTTCGATCGGGTAAATCAAGAAGGATAGCTTGTTGACCATTCCATCGAATCCAGGGGGTGAGGTAATAAGTACCCAGTAGAGTCAATACAGCAATATTTCTTAGCCAGGCAAAAAGGCCATGAACCTTTCTAGGATATATTTGCTGCCTCTTAGCGTAGAGATGCCGGTCAATTAACGAGTCAGAATTTTTGACTGGATTAACATTAATTGACATCAAATTAATTCTTTATTTTCCGATTATTGAAAGTGTCCGTTGGTCGGAGAAAAAAGCAAGTCATGAGGGATGATGATGCTGTAAGCGCCCAAAAAATAAAAAAACCAACACCATAAGATGCGAGTCGAGATAGATTTGGAAACCATGTTGGTGCCATTAGAGTATGGGGATCAAAGATAGCGAAAAAAATTGTTGTTGCCGCTCCGGCGAAAAGAAATGAAGGCCAGAGCACTGAGATAATGCGCTGAATGCGTGGAGGATAATCCCTGGTCAGGATGGGTTGTCGGTTATCAATTTTCATCGCTATGAGTCAGGAGGATTCGTTTTTAGCAAAGGCGCGGTCACGTGAAAAATAGGGCACGCTAGGGATTGAGGCTCACGATGTACGCGGCGAGAAGATGAACTTTATGCTCGCCTAAGAAACTTTGGTGACCTGGCATTTGCCCGCGCCGCCCAACGGCGATGCTACGGTGTATTGATTCACGCGATCCACCATAAAGCCAGGTCATGTCTGTAAGATTCGGCGCGCCAACTGCTGGGTTGCCAGTTCCATCGACTCCATGACAGCCAATGCAGAATGTTTGAAACTTTTCTTGACCTGAGAGTAGTTGGTCAGCGTTAACCTCCTGACCTGAAAGGCTCAGTACATATTCAGTCACATCGTCGACACCCTGTGTGCCCCCGAGTGGTGTGGCCCACCCTGGCATTATTCCAATTCGACCGTCAAGAATGGTTGATTTAATTTGTTTGGGATCGCCACCCCAAGACCAGATACCATCTCGCAAATTTGGAAAGCCGACAGCACCTCTTGCGTCAGAGCCGTGACAGGTTGAGCAATAACTTGCAAACAGTCGTTCTGCGGTGCGCATAGCGACTTTATCTTTGGCTAAAAGTGCTAAATCAGTTTTTTGATAACGGGCAAATAAAGGCGCATATTCGTCTTCGGCCTGCGCCATCTCTATTTCATACCGCTCGGCGGACGTCCAGGCTAGCGTGCCGGCGAAGGAGCCAAGACCAGGATAAAGTACCAGGTAAATTAGTCCCCAAACAATAGTGATTAGGAAAAGATTCAACCACCATGCAGGCAGCGGATTGTTATATTCGGTTAGATCGACGTCCCAAATGTGACCTGTGGTTTCGCTGCCACTGCCGGATCCTTTTCCACTCATATTCCCAAGAACGAGCCAAGCGCATGCCAAAATGCCGAGTACCGTCGGGATAGCAATGAACCAACTCCAGAACTGGTTCACGAAGTCAGCCATTAAATTTCTCCGTTTGGGATTGAACATTCTCGTCCGTCGTTTCATCTTCGAGTGGAATGACAGATGCCACATCAAAGTCATGCTTTCTTTTTTTACTGAAGGCCCAAAGTACGATCGCGATGAATATAAAAAACATCACGATTGTCCAAGTAATATGAAATAAAGTCATTTCAACGCCGGGTTTTGATGCGGATTCCAAGAACTTGAAGATAGGCGATCATGGCATCGAGCTCTGTTTTCTCATTGACCATCGAGGGTGCTTGGGCAATGTCCTCGTCGCTGTAGGGCAGCCCTAATTTTCTGAGCGCTTGCATATGCTTTTGAATGCTTTCGGGATCGAGCGCTGTGCTATCCAACCAGGGATACCCTGGCATGATTGAATCAGGAACAACATCTCTTGGATTGATCATATGTATTCGGTGCCAATCATCGCTGTATCGCCCACCGATTCGGGCGAGATCTGGCCCCGTCCGTTTTGAACCCCATTGAAAGGGATGGTCGTATACGAATTCACCGACGACTGAATAATGCCCATAGCGTTCGGTTTCCGCACGGAAGGGACGAATCATCTGGGAATGGCAGGACATGCATCCCTCGCGCTGGTAAATATCTCGTCCAGCGAGTTCGAGGGCTGTGTAGGGTTTAAGTCCAGCCACAGGTTCCATTGTTGAGCGTTGAAAAAAAAGTGGGACAATTTCGACCACTGCTCCCACGCTAATAGTGATGACGGTAAGAACAATCATCCAGAAAATATTGGTCTCAGTTTTTTGTTGTAATGACATCGATCAGATTCCCTGATGAGCCAAGGGTGGGATTTGAGCCTCGACAGTTTTTGCACCTTTGATAGTGCGGAAAATGTTGTATGCCATTAGCAGCATGCCACTAAGATAAAGAATGCCACCCAGTAATCGAACAACATAGTAAGGATGCATCGCTTGTACCGTTTCGATAAAACTGTAGGTTAGTGTTCCATCAGCATTAACGGCCCGCCACATCAGACCCTGCATAACACCGGAAATCCACATCGCAGCGATGTAGAGCACGATACCGATTGTCGCAACCCAGAAATGTGTTTCGATCAGTTTTTTACTGTAGATCTCACGGTCGAATAGGCGTGGTATTAAAAAATAAACAGCGCCAATCGAAATCATTCCGACCCAACCCAGGGCGCCAGAATGAACATGCCCAATTGTCCAGTCGGTGTAGTGCGAAAGAGCGTTAACCGTTTTGATCGACATCATGGGTCCTTCGAACGTAGACATGCCATAGAACGAAATTGAAACTACCAAAAATTTAAGAATGGGGTCGGTGCGTAATTTTTGCCATGCGCCTGATAGCGTCATAATCCCGTTGATCATTCCCCCCCAGCTTGGAGCGAGAAGAATGACCGAAAAGACCATGCCCAACGACTGGGTCCAGTCTGGAAGTGCTGTGAAGTGAAGGTGGTGAGGTCCGGCCCAGATGTATGTAAAGACGAGCGCCCAGAAGTGCACAACCGATAGGCGATACGAATAGATAGGTCGACCTGCCTGCTTGGGCATGAAGTAGTACATGATTCCGAGAAAACCAGCGGTCAGAAAGAAACCAACGGCGTTATGGCCATACCACCATTGAATCATTGCATCTTGGACACCGGCAAAAGCCGAGTATGATTTTGTCAGGCTGACAGGAATGGCAATGCTATTGACGATATGTAGAAAAGCGATTGTGATGATAAATCCGCCAAAGAACCAGTTTGCAACATAAATATGCCGGATTTTTCTTCGCATAATTGTCCCGAAAAAAACGACCGCATAAGCGACCCAGACAATAGTGATCAGGATATCAATTGGCCACTCCAGTTCGGCATACTCTTTTGACGCGGTATATCCAAGGGGCAGAGTAATTGCCGCAAGGACGATAACCACTTGCCATCCCCAAAAAGTAAACGCGGCGAGGCGATCGGCAAAAAGACGAACGTGACAAGTGCGCTGAACAACATAGTAAGAGGTAGCGAACAGAGCTGAGCCACCAAATGCAAAAACAACGGCATTCGTATGCAATGGCCGTAATCGGCCAAAAGTCAGCCAAGGGATGTCAAAATTTAAGGCCGGCCAGGCAAGTTGAGCGGCAATAAAAACCCCTACGAGCATTCCGATGATTCCCCACACAACGGTCATAATGGTGAACTGTCGAACCACATCATAGTTATAGGTTTGTTCTTTGTTCATTTTTAATCCCCTACGAAAAATGAAGTGCGTAGTCAAAATTTTAGGCTTGCCGTTAATCGACACCATCTCGACTAAAAAATTTTTATCAAGGTCCGCAAAAAATGGATATCGAACCTGATGTTTGCAGAATCTAGTCTTGAGTTATGATCGCTTTGGATCGTTAGTCTCAAAGTAAAGTCCAGCTGTAATGCTAGTGATTCTTCAGATTTCAGTTATTGATCAGGATCAAGTTTGATTAAAAAATTGCCAGAACCATCCGTTGCGCACGATGTATTGGACTCTTTGCCGCCAGACGGCGGACGCTCATGTTTTCATTGCGGGCTTCCGCTGGTACCCGGCGAAAAACAGTTTTTTGCACAGATCGAGGGCCGGCAACTTCTAATGTGTTGTCAGGGATGTGCTGCAGTAGCTGGGGCGATAAGCCAAGCAGGTTTATCCCACTACTATCGCCAGAGGTCGGCAACTGCATCGAAGGCCCAAGATCCGGATTTAGTAGAACGCCAGAAGCTCACCGTGTTTGATAATCCACTAGTGCAACGAAGTTTCGTGACGACTTCTGATGACAAAACGCATGCGGCAGCATTAATCCTCGAAGGCATCCACTGTGCTGCGTGCGTTTGGCTTAATGAGCAGCACCTTCAAGGGTTAAAAGGTGTCATTGAAGTGCGAGTGAACTACGCGACCCACCGGGCCCAGATCCGTTGGGACAATAAGCAGATCCTACTCAGTCAGATCATGCAGGCCGTTCGTGATATCGGATACGAAGCACGCCCGTATGATCCGGGGCGTCACCAGCAATTAATGAGTCTCGAGCGCAGTAAGATGTTGAAGCGATTGGCGGTGGCAGGCGCGATGGGTATGCAAGTAATGATTCTTGCGGTCGCTTTATATAGCGGTAAATGGTCAGGCATTGAGGATCACTATCGAGAGTATTTTCAGAAACTCAGCCTTTTGCTAACGATGCCTGTACTCCTTTATTCTGCGAAACCATTTTTTAGTTCTGCTTGGCGAGATGTTTCTTGCGGTCGAGCGGGTATGGATGTCCCGGTGACAGTTGGTATCTCACTGGCGTTTGCGGCAAGCTTGTTATCGGTCGTGACTGGCGACGGTGAAGTCTATTTTGACTCAATCTGTATGTTTGTATTCCTGTTGCTTGGAACTCGAACATTAGAACTAGCGGCACGAAAGCGAGCGGCAGACGCTATCGACGCTATAGGCCAGATTGATCCAATTTCGGCGATTCGAATTAATCGTAAAGGGGGGCTAGAGGAGATTGCAGCAGTCGAGTTGACCATCGGTGACCAAGTCATTGTGCGGCCAGGCGAGACAATTCCAGCGGATGGATTAATTATTGCAGGGCATTCAAGTGTCGATGAAGCAGTACTTACTGGCGAGGCGATGCCAAGATTGAGATCTAAGAACGATGAGGTCATTGGCGGCAGTATTAATATTGACAGCGCAATTACAGTTGAAGTCACTCGAACGGGCGCCGACGCGACCCTATCACAGATTCAACAACTCCTTGATCGAGCCCTGGCCAGTAAGCCACAGATTTCCCAACTCGCTGATCGCATTAGTGGCATTTTTACAATCTCGGTTTTGTTTTTGGCAACTGTGGTTGCTTTTTCTTGGTGGCAAGTCGGAGCCTCGGACTGGCTTTCGATAGCGGTCTCGGTGCTAGTCGTCTCCTGTCCATGCGCACTCTCACTCGCCACACCTGCCGCAATAACAACAACAGTAAGTCATCTCATGGGAAAAGGTGTGTTGTTAACACGTGCAGATACCATTGAAAAACTTGGGGGTGTTAGTAAGGTCGTTTTCGACAAGACCGGGACCTTAACGGCAGGTCAGCTTCAATGTACTTCAATCAATACGCTAGCGGATGCTAATCACAGCGATGTTTTTGATATCACCGTTGCGTTAGAAAAGTACAGCGAACATCCTGTCGGACAAGCGATTGTTCGATATGGTGAAGTCGGCCAAGCACTTGTCGTAAAGAATTTAATCAACGAGCTGGGAGGTGGCGTATGCGGAGAAATCGATAACCGAAGATACTATGTGGGCTCCCCCTTATTTATCAAACGAAAGGTCGGTTTAGTAGATCCAGATATTGAGCAATCGACACAAACAATCGCCTTGCTTGCGGATGAAGCCAAGATCCTTGCGAGCTTTTCTTTCTCAGATGAGCTGCGTCCGTCAACACCCGAATTAATTAGGCGACTAAAGATTATGGGGATTCGCACAGGAATTTTGTCTGGAGATCATCAAACGGCGGTATGCGCTGTAGCGAGAAAACTTGAAATTCACACTGCGAAGTGGCAGCTCACTCCACAGGATAAGTTAGCCGAGATTCACTGCGACCAAAAAAATGGCGAGACAGTGGCGATGGTTGGTGATGGCGTTAACGATGCGCCAGTACTTGCAGGGGCAAATGTGTCGATTGCAGTGCCACGGGCTTCGCCACTTGCTGTTGCAACAGCGGATGTTGTGTTACTTGCGGAGGACATTGGACTTGTTGCCTCAACGATTGCGCTGGCGCGTCGATCAATTCAGATTATTCGCCAGAATTTAGCGTGGGCACTTGTCTACAATTTACTCGCGTTACCAGCAGCCGCTGCGGGTTTTGTACCTCCGTGGTTGGCAGCGATCGGAATGTCAGCGAGCTCTTTAATCGTTATCGGCAATGCTTTGCGTCTTAGATAAATTTGAAATTATCTATCAGGATAGCAAAGTGATCTGAATACAACACACAACAGTCGCTAATCAATTCAACCTAGGTAAAAACCGACGGTTTGATTCTTTTCACCTAAATATTGTTCTAGATCAAGTGTTTTTAGGCGGGGTGTGACTATGCTTCCTAGATTACTTTAGCGGAGCGACTAAATGGAATCCTTATACACGCCCTACAAGATTTTTCACTTTCCTGACAAACTCAAGACACTGTCTCGCAGTAACGCGTCTTTATCTGCACCTATACATGTAAGAATTAAGCCGACTAATTTATGCGCCCATCACTGTTGGTATTGCGCTTATCGGGCTGAAAGTCTTGAGTTAGGCGCTGATATGGTTGAAAGAGATCATATACCGGCAGAAAAGATGCAAGAGATTATCTCGGATATGGAAGAAATTGGCGTGCAAGCAGTCACCTTTAGCGGAGGAGGTGATCCCTTCTACTATAAGACATTTCTGGAAACCGTTAAAAGGCTCGCGGAAGGCCCCATAAAATTTGCATCGCTTACAAATGGTGCTCGCCTCTCCGGCGAAGTTGCTGAAGTGTTTGCGCATCATGGCACATGGTTGCGGATATCTCTAGATGGTTGGGACGATGTTAGCTACTCTAGATACCGCGGTGTGAGAATTGGTGAGCATTCGAAACTTCTGAGAAATCTATCGACGTTCAAACAACTTGGTGGAGACTGTCATTTGGGAGTAAGTCTTATTGTCGATCAAGATAATGCGCGACACGTTGAAGAGACGATTAGGCGATTGCAGGATATTGGTGTGAATAGCGTTAAAGTGGCGCCTTGTATAACTAGCAACGACGGAGCACTTAGTAATCAGTACCATAAGCCGATTTTTTCTTTAGTTCGATCACAGTTGGAAAGATTAAAATCGCAGAATTATGATGAATCGTTTGAAATTTTTGATGCGTATCATGAGTTAGATAGTAAGTTCGGTAAATCCTATAGTTGGTGCCCTTATTTGCAAATTCTCTGTGTCATTGGTGCTGATCTGAACGTTTATTCCTGTCAGGACAAAGCTTATACAAAGAAAGGGTTACTTGGTTCCTTAAAAAATAAAACGTTCTCTGAGTTTTGGTTCGAAGGAAAAGAGAAGTTTTTTGGCATTGATCCCCGCAGGGACTGTAAACACCACTGTGTAGCGAATAAGAAAAATCACATGCTAGTTAACTATCTGGCTGCAAATTTAGACCACCTATTTTTTGTCTGAGCTTATCGTGGTTCATATGGTTTTCGCTCGAAATTGTCTGAAATTCAGTTAACGTTGTTAATTTGAGACAAGTCTAATGATGTTCTAGTGTGATTCTTTTACCAACCGGAAAAAAAACATTCCGGCAAAAAACAGTAACGCGATCGAAAGAATGCCGAGGCGAGGGTTCCCCGACAGATGGGCGATAGTGCCCATCATTACAGGTCCAAAAACAGCCGCGGCTTTTCCAACAACGTTGTAAAAACCAAAAAATTCTGCATTTTTATCTGCCGGAATGAGTCGGCTAAACATGGATCGACTAAGCGCCTGGATGCCGCCCTGCACTAATCCGATCACCGCCGCGAGTATGTACATTTGGAGAGCGGTTTCCATAAAAAAAGCATAAATAGTGACGCCGACATAAACCCAGATACAAACCCAGATGCCGCGTTGAGCGCCGTAGCGTTCTCCAAGGCGTCCGAAAACAAGTGCGGCCGGAAATCCAATAAATTGAACCAGCAGTAGCGCCGTGATCAGGTTATCAGATGAAAGGCCGATGGATAGTCCAAAATCGACCGACATCCTCACGATCGTGTCAACGCCGTCGATATAAAGCCAATAGGCCAGCAAAAACATCCATACATTTCGGAATTGCGAGATACTTCTTGCAGTCGTCGCAAGTGCCGCAAAGGTCAATTTAAAGTTAACACGGCGTCGTCCTGCCTTTGGCAAGGGTTCTTCGACATATAAAAAAAGCGGTATTGAGAAGAGTGTCCACCACACCGCGACACTAATAAAAGACCATCGGACGCCCTCCGCGGCATCGGCTAGCCCAAAAAAGTGAGGCTTTAGCGTCATCAGGACATTTACAAGAAAAAGAAGACCACCGCCCAGATATCCCAAAGCAAAACCAAGCGCAGAAACACGATGGCGCTTGTTAGGGGGTGCAACGATCACCAGAAGTGCATCGTAGAACGTGTTTGCGCCCGAAAATCCAACGACCGCAATGGTATAAAGAAGGATCGCGAAGGGCCACATGCCGGCCTCAACCAAATACAAAGCGCCCGTTGCCAGAATACCTAGACTCGCAAATCCAGCGAGCATTCGTTTGCGCAACCCACCGGTATCAGCCATCGCACCTAAAACAGGCGCGAGTATGACAATAACAAGACTGGCGAGTGAGTTCCCGATGCCAAGATAAAATGTACTTTCGGTGATTACAGCGTCTTGGCTCCAGTACTGCTTAAAAAAAATGGGAAAAAAACCAGCCATGACTGTGGTTGCAAACGCCGAATTCGCCCAATCATATAGCGCCCAAGAGATGGTTCTTTTTCGTGGCGAAGCATTCATTGCAGGCTTGCGAATAATTTAATCGAGGTGAACTTGATTTACGTTGGGAATCTGTAATCCTACACGAGAGTAATTGGAAAAACTTTCTGTCGTTTAATCAGTTTGGAAACACTCAAGCCATCTTATTTACCGATTGGTAGGCCTTCATCTTTCCACCCTAGGATGCCGCCCGCGACGCTAGCGACTTTCTCATAGCCTGCTTGACGCAGAATATTGACAGCCATTGCGGAGCGGCGGCCTGATCGACAAATGGCCATTATTGGCTTGTCTGACGGGACTTCGCTCACACGGTCTTGCAACTGTCCTAGCGGGATACTCGCGTTGGTGTTAACTTTTTCGCCTGGGATACGCTCTTCGGCCTCCCGAACATCAAGAAGATAGACATTCGGTAAATGTTCTGCGACCCAGGTTGATTCAACCTCCATAACCCCGGCAAATGTTGTCTTTACCGGCGCCCAGTCAGGCTCTGCTGGCATTGACTCGGGCTTTCCGCTGGTCATATTGGCGGGCAGTGCAACGTCAATATGTTTTGGGTGAGGCAGTCGCATCGCGCTCATGTAACCTACAAAATCTTTGCGGCTCGCATTCCCGCCTATTCGAGCGTTATATTTTTTCTCTTCTTCGACCGAGCTTACCGTCCTGCCGTTGTAATCATGGCCAGGATAAATTAAACACGAGGCAGGGAGCGATAAAATCTGATCGTTAATCGAGTCAAATAATGTGTTGGCATTACCCTGTTGAAAATCTGATCGCCCGCAGCCGCGGATTAAAAGTGCGTCGCCTGTGAATGCGTGTGACTGATTGTGAGTGACATAAGTCAAACAGCCATCGGTATGTCCGGGGGTCTCACGAACCCCCAGATATTGATCGCCAAATCTTATTTGATCTCCGTGGACAAGTTTAATATCGACATTCGCCGCACCAATTTTTTTTGAAGCCGAAATTTGACAACCTGTCTTTTCTTTTAGTATCCAGGCACCGGTTACATGGTCAGCGTGACAGTGGGTGTCTACGGTATAAACTAATTTAAGATCAAGCTCACGAATTAAAGCAAGATCCCGGGTGGTCTGCTCAAACACCGGATCGATGATGACCGCTTCGCGAGAATTGTGGTCTGCGATGAGGTACGTATATGTCGAAGAACTGGAATCAAATAATTGACGGAATATCATATTTTTCATTACCCTAAAGCGTGTGTAAGCTGGATAGTCTTTTGGAATTTTCTATAAACAAGTGAGTGAACATGCCTTTATCTTTTTATAAGCACCAATGTTTCAACAGGGGTGTGGCCAAGTTCGGTTAGAGAGCGTCTTGTGATCTCGCTGCGTTGACCGCTTCGGTAATACAGAACGAGCGGTTTTTTAAAATTAAGATTTTGTTGAGCATGTTCGAGTTGATTAAACGGTAAATTGTGGCGCCAGATAGCGCGCTGTCTGCGGATTCTGAGGGGCTGCGAACATTGACGAATTACTCGCTTTTTTGTAACGCGCAAGTGCGTTCGTCACAGGGCGGCAGAGGGGTTAAGTATTGGTTCACGATTTTTTTAAATAAGTAAATAATTAAAAACTAATATAAGAAAAGCACAGCCAGTTGTCAACAATGTCACCTATAAATTCGTTCATCTATTTTTTGGAATCAAGACTCAACCGCCGGACTTGAATGTTGTTGCAGGATAGGTCAATCTGTAAACGTGACCTAGTTATCTGCTGCGATTGAGGAAATTTTATGAGTGAAGGATTCAAGGGGGGCTGTCTTTGTGGCGCCGTTTCTTTTGAGTGTTCGGCGGAACCCATGTTTCAGGCTAATTGCCATTGTGATGACTGTCGTAAGTCAGGAGGCGGGGTTTACGCTTCTTTTGCTTTTGTTGATGAATCAACCATTTCATTTTTCGGTGAGATGGGAAGCTACGAGCATTTAAGTGACAGTGGTAACACGATGACGCGTCATTTCTGCAAGGAATGTGGTTCGCCGGTATTTCATCAAAACAGTGGTGCGTCCACGCGTCTGGGTGTGCGTGTCGGTCTTATTGACGCTGCAGACTGGTTTAAGCCTCAGGCTAATGTTTATGCGAGCAGGAGGATTCCTTCCACGCCGATTGATGCTGAAATAAAAGCCTTTGATAAGATGCGATCCTGACAACGAAGCGGCGCAAATTAAATTAGGGACTTAAATTGCGATTGCGCGTCGATCCGTCCTCGAGGCCATGAGAGCCATTAGGATGATTGCCGCCAGAATCAACGCGCCGCCCGTTAATGAGGGCGTCGATGGGATCTCGCCGATCACGATCCAGACAATGATGGGCCCGGCGATTACCTCGGTCAGCGATAAAAGGGTCAGCTCAACGGCCTGCAAGTATTTCGCACCCGCGGTGAAGAGCACAAATCCAAGACCAATCTGAAACCACCCCATCGTCAGGCAGTTCAAGACATCGATCGACTTTAGCGAGAAGGGTAACTCGTCGATTACGAGTCCAGTAAAACCAAAGATTGATGCAACCATTGTTGCGAAAAAGATCGTGATCAGTTTGTCCGTTTGCGGTCGGGCGCGAAGCGACACCGTTAATCCAGCAAAACCCAACGCTGCTATTAATCCAAAGCCTTCGCCAAGGCCTTTACCTAGAGATAATTCATCGCCTGCCATGATCGCGATGCCAACAGCGGCGACAAGCATGGCGACCCACATATAACCTGCGATTCCCTCACCGAGCAAAAATCTTCCGGCCAGTGCAGCAAAAAAGGGAGCGCTGGCAAGCAAAAACATTGCGTTAGCGACCGTCGTATATTCAAGGGCGAGAATGTATCCGGCAAAAGCCGTGCCGAGGCATAGCCCTCCAATTAACGCAGGAACGCCGGCATCGACAAGCTTTGTTGACATGGCGCCCCGATAGCGCCAGACAAACCATATTAAAAGCGCGCTCAGAAGAGCCAGTGATCGATAAAAAAGCACGTGCCATGGCGTGGCCTCTTGAAGCAGACGATAGAGAATCCCAGAAGTGCTCCAGAAAATTCCGGCCGACAAGACAAACAAGACACCGACACGATGACTGGAGGCCAGAGTCAAGTAATCGCTCCAGTGCTTTGAAAAGCGGTAGGCGCTCTAACGCTTGCCGGTGAAGACAGGTGAGCGTTTGTTAATGAACGCATCCAGCCCTTCCTGTCCGTCGATTCCAGTCATATTGTCGCCAATCTCCCGGGTCTCAAGTTTGGTTTGATTTAAAAAATTATTGTTAAGGCTTGTATGTAGCAGGCGTCGAGTTGATGCAAAAGCTTGAGTCGGTCCTTTTGATAACTGGTGTGCAAGTTCGATTGCGGCTTCCCGCGCGGTATCTTTAGGAACGGTTCGTGTTGCAAGCCCCCATTCAACGGCTTCAGGTGCGGACAGTTCCCTGTTCTCAAAGAGGAGTTCCTGCGTGCGCCGCATGCCGATTAACCTTGGAAGCAACCAGGTCGAACCACCATCAGGACTTAATCCCGCTGCGGTATACGCGAGGCGATAACGGGCGGTTTCGTCGACAAGCACGATATCTCCAACCAGCGTCATTGGAACACCACCACCCGCCGCCATTCCGTTGACGCCGACAATGACCGGTTTAGGCATATTGAGGAAACAATTTTGTGCATCATGCCAGCGATCGGCGGTATCCGTTAGGTCCTGAGGATTCGTGCCAGACGTTTTGAACTCCTTCAAGTTGCCACCAAAGCTAAACATAGGCCCCCTGGCACTAAAAACAACCGCTCGAATCGAGTCATCTTTTTCAGCCGCTTGTGCAGCGGAAAGGAGGTCCAGCGCCATTTTTTTTGACAGCGTATTTCCAGAGTCCGGGTTGTTTAAACAGATAATTGCGATATCGCCGTGATGCTCAAAATCAACGTGAGTGAGTTGCAAAATAAAGCTCCTGAACGTTAAGTCAATCTATTTGGACGGTATCATCGCTGATACCGCTAATATGATCAAACTTTTCAAACAGCGTTTTTAAAGGACTTAACCGTGACTCCGGCGGGTGATACCATGCGCCATCAAAGCGTGCCAAGATTAGGAGATTAAATATGCCGATGGGACAGAAAGTCAGCCTCGAAGTGGAGTTGCATCAAGATACCGTGGATATGCTTGAACATGCGAAAGAGACCTATGGTTTTCGTAGCACCTCAAAAGCGCTCAGGGTCATTTTGGATTACATGGTGGCTGATGCCGACTGGAACGAGGTATTCCTTAATCAACGCTGTTTGCGGTGCGGTGCAGGGAAGGGATGGCAGCAACCTGATCCAGAGTGATAGAAACCTTTTAACAGGGATACAGTAATGACCAGTCAATTGCGGGTAGTCAGCGACGACGAGAACTATACACAGCAACGAGTTGAGCTCGCAGCTTCTTTTAGATGGGCTGCGAGAATGGATTTGCACGAAGGGGTCGCAAATCATTTTTCACTCGCGGTAAATAAAGATGGCACCAAGTTCCTTATTAACCCTAACCAGGTTCATTTTTCCCAAGTCAAAGCGAGCGATCTTGTGCTGATTGACGCAAATGACCCTCATACGATGGACAGGCCGGACGCACCTGATCCAACCGCTTGGGGTCTCCACGGGGGAATTCATCGTCATTGCCCGCAGGCACGCTGCGTAATGCATGCGCATCCGGAGTATGGCACTGTGCTTGCCAGCTTAAAAGATAGTCGATTACCGCCAATTGATCAGAATTCAGCGACCTTTTTTAATCGATATGTTATTGATGAGCACTATGGGGGTCTCGCGCTTTCTGACGAAGGAGAGCGTTGCGCACAACTACTGGCCAATCCGGCGCATAAAACGATGATCATGGGTAATCATGGCGTCATGACAATAGGGGACAGCGTCGGAGATGCTTTTAACCGACTCTATTATTTTGAGCGCGCGGCGCGGACCTATGTTCAGGCATTGCAGACCAATCAACCACTTCGTGTGTTGCCAGATGAGATCGCCGAAAAAACAGCAAGTCAAATTGAGGCGTATCCTTCACAAGATGATCGTCATTTGAGTGAAATTCTGGCAATTCTGGATAAAGAAGAGCCGGAATTTCGCACCTAGTCTATTGATCAGTGACCTCAAAAAGGTTTTGAAATTTTTTTTATATTTCTCGCACACGCAATATGACTGAGTGGTGGCCAGCGATTGGCTCAGCGGTGCTTGCTTACGGGTGGTGGCTTCTTGCGGGCGGGCTTTTATTGGTCGCATGGGTGTTTAGACGGTCCGATCGCTCAGAGATTGATATTCGAACTGCTGTTGGTCTAATCGGGCGTGAGCTGGAACAGTCGCCTGATCGGCTCTATGTCTCGGTTCATCCCAACTGGTCGGTTTATCGCAAACAAGTCAGTCATCGCCTCAAACAAGCAGTTCCTAGTTTATCCACCGACTTAATTGGTCAGGTTTTGGCTGAGTTTGATGCCTGTTATGAACTTTCAGATGGGGTGTACATTCGCCTGGGTTCAGCGGCGGATGATTCGGTACCCTTGACTGAAAATGATTTCGTGCCGCTTGTTGTGCCTACTGAAAATTTTCGATTACAAAAGTTGCAGACCCGTCGTCGATGGCGCCGAACGAGAGCGGTCGCAGCTAGTATTTCCATTTATGGCGTCGTTGTCATCGCTGGACTTTGGATACTTATTTTGATTCGCGGACTTGGGTGAGCATGTTGGTGAAAGCTGAAATTAACCTCCGCCTTAATCAGTAGAGGTTTCTTCTCGGGGCTGAACCAGTGCCAAAGCCCCAATCATAATGACGAGTGAAAACCAAACCCAGATCGAGTGGGACTCGTCGTAAATTATGATTCCCCACAATACGCCAGCGAGGGTAACGAGGTAGGCGCATTGACTGGCAAAGACCGGTCCGGAACGCATCACCAGGTAAAAAAATCCGGCATAAGCGCCCGCAGTGATAGCGCCCATCGCAATAATGGCCCAGCCCGGTCGTGTCAGGGGCCATGGCAGCATCGAAAATGCATCAGCCCACCAGACGATCGGAGTCAGCATAATGGTGGCGCACGTAAGCATGCCTGTGACGACTGCAAAAACATCACTATTTTTTGGGGTTTTTATAGCAATGACAAGATTCTCTAAGGCGTAGCATCCCGCTGCAAGTACCATGATTAAAACCCAAAACGTGGCAGACGGCTTTGGTAGGCTAGTGCTCGGCATGACTAGAAATGCGATAGAAATGATTCCGAGCACAACGCCCAGAATCCGACCAAATGATGGCGTTTCGATTCTTAAAATAATCGCCCCAACGAATGTTGTTAGCGGTACTGTCGCCACCGTAATCGATAGCACCCCGGCGCTGACTTCAGAGGCCGCATAAAAATAAAGCGTACCCGGGATGACAGAGCCGAGTAATCCACATATGACATACAGGCGTAAGTAATGCTTTGTAAGCGGTACCCGTTTACGGGTGATTAAGCAGAAAAATCCAAGACAGATCGTACTGACGATACACATCCAGTAGTTGATCGTGAGTGGATGGAAATCGCCCTCGGTCGACATTCGGGCGAGTGAAAATGAAAAACCCCAGGAAATTCCCAGTAGGATCAAAATGGTGAAGTTCCAGATTTTGCTCAACTGCAAAAGACTGCCACGACGATTCTTTTTGAGTGTTTCAGACTGCACAAATCAGCTCCAGTTAAATTGTATTAACGGTGGGAAATGTTGAGTTAAACGAGGACGAAAGGCAGCATCATCGGCACGATAACAATGGCGGCGATGTTTCCAAATCCCACCATGGCGGCCACTTTCATCGGCTCTTGATCGTATTGCTCGGCAACCAGATAAACCAGTACAGCCGGTGGAAGCGCGCTATAAAGCAATAGGGGACGGAACTGTTCTGGCGGGAGCTGGAGTATGGGCTGGATAATCAGCGCAATAACGACCCCGGTCAGTGGGCAAATTACGGCGCCCATTAAGCCGATCTTCCAGTCGCTGAGCTTCACATCCACAAGCCGAATGCCAAGTGTAAATAGCATGACGGGAATCAATGCATCCCCCAGCATCTCAATGGGAGTGGCGACTACACTAGGGATGGAAATATTTAACAGGCTGACCAGAAGTCCAGCGATTGACGCAATAATAGTCGGTGAAGACAACACATTACGCCAGTGGACTTTTTTGTCGACGATGTATATTCCGACTGAAAAATACATTAAGTTGGTAACGATGAGAAGCACAATAGCAGGGGCTAGACCTTCATGACCAAAGGCAAGTATTGCGAGAGGAAGCCCAAGATTCCCGCAATTATTAAACATCATGGGGGGTAAAAATGTTCGCGGATCATATTTAAGTGCGATTGCAATCGGCCAAGCGAGCAGGCCTGAACCCAAAAATATCGCGACAGCCGCAATGGCAAGTTCTGGATATTGACCGAGATCAAAGTCCTGACGTGACATCACACTAAAAACCAAAGCCGGCAAAAAGACGTTTACGGAAAGCGTATTGATGCTCGCAATATCGGTTCGTCGTTTTAAACTGTAAAGATAGCCAAGTCCCGCCACCGCAATGACGGGAATCATGACCTCGAAAATTCGGATGAGCATGTAGAGTGCGGACCTATCGGATGGATCACAACGCAAGTAAAGTAGACGTTATTTTCTCAGATCAGAAACATAAAACGAAGGTTGTTAGCGACTATTTTTAACCGGATAAAGACGATTAACGTTAATCCCTCCTAATGCCTCTCGAGTCACCAATGGATTCCATTCAAATCTATCTCATCACTGCCGCTATCTTTTTCCTGGGCGGTGCGGTCAAAGGTACGGTCGGGTTTGGGCTGCCGCTCGTGTCAATTACGCTGTTAACACCGTTTTATGGGCTGGTTGATGCGATTGGATTGATGGTGATACCAGCTGTCGTGACCAATTTTTGGCAAGCACTTACGGGTGGAAATTTCGGGATCTCTTGGCGCCGACTATGGACACTCTATGTTTCTGGCGCAGTGGTGACCGCAATATCGGCAACCATGCTGCT
>Ga0233434_1001208_pt1 | contig 26257 bp, 24 predicted proteins | sample SI_122_August201_4_FD_182738 | JGI IMG/M metagenome (GOLD analysis project Ga0233434, IMG submission 182738) | Seawater microbial communities from Saanich Inlet, British Columbia, Canada - SI_122_August2016_120_MG | ecosystem: Environmental > Aquatic > Marine > Inlet | place: Canada: British...
CATCAACAAGGTCAATGGCTTCCAGATGAAAAACTATAGAATCTCTTGCAAAATTCCAAAAATGCTCTCTCCCGGGAAGATAATTTTCCTCCAGATCCATATTATGCAATTGAATAAGGAATGAGGAATGTGCAATCCAAGACACCAGGCCAGCGAAAATTATATGAAAAAATAGTAATCCAATAACAACTGGAACTGGATTGCGCTCAATAGTTTCGAAAATATTTTTCATGGCATCGTTAAAGACAAACTATAAAAGTCGAAAATGCGGAGAAATCAGTTCGCGGGCGCAATGGCCAGTAAAATTTACTTTGAAGAATCGCTAAAGGATATTTTCAAACTTGGGATTTTTGGGGCAGAGATTGGGCCAACTCATGATAATCTACTTCTTACTGTGATGCAGTTCTAGCCACCCTAACTTCGAATAATATTGCAGAATGAGTCTGCTGAACTTATTCAAAAAATCCCCGCGCCTAATATGAGAGCAATTTTTCTAACTAGTTGAGAAACAACATTAGAGTAACTCAAAGTGAATAAAACCATATTTTGGACCTAAGAAAATAGCGTTTTATTTTCTACACTCTAACAAGGCCTATACTGACACAATTAAAAAGCCATATCAAACTGGAGAGTTAACCCAAATAGCCTTGGTAATATTTCTTAATATATTCCGCCAAACAAACACGCCAGTCACGCATGAGGTTTAAACCACGCAACTCAAGTTTCTTATTTATTAATCTCTCAGAAGGAGGACGTTCAGCAAAGTATTCCTTCTTCCAGTAATCTGATTGTACCGGGGTAATCTTTATTTTATCCATTATACCAAGAATCCTTATAAGCTCTTGAGTCACCTCGTATCTTCCAGTCACCCCAGCACACACCATGTTGTAAAGCCCCCACAGTTCTTTTTCCAGCAATATTTTCACATTATTAGCAAAATCATGAGTATACGTGGGGGTGCCTAATTTATCATCTACAATGAATAACTCACTTTTCCCATCCTTAAGTTGTGACATAATTTTTTGAATGAATTTTTTATCTTTATTTGGCCCTCCACCCATCATCCAACCAGCGCGACAAATAATATGCTGACGGCAATTTTTCTCAACAAATATCTCCCCCGCATATTTACTTCGAGCATAGTGACCCAAAGGACTTGGCTGATCCCAGTCGTCATATATAGCCTTCCTGCCATCGAAAATGCCAGCTGTACTAATATAGAGGATTGGGATATCTAACTCATTAGCTATGTAAACGGCATTTTCAACTGCAAGGGCATTTGTTCGGTAGGTATCATCTGGATGCAACTCACAATACTCAAGGTCAGTGAATGCGCCTAGATGAAAAAGAAAGTCTGGCTGAAATTCCTGCACATCCTTTTTATAAGCATCGTAATCACGAAAATCGAGGTGGGAAAGCCATTTCTCATTCAGGTCTATATCCGTACACTTTAAATCATAGTCCTTACTAAAAACTTGATAAAAAGCTTCGCCTAACATTCCGCCACAACCCGCTATATATATCTTATTGTTGCTCTTCATAAATCAGATTAGCAAAGTTCATTCAAAATTAATAAATATTGCAACTTGATCACATCCTGAGAATACTTATTTATCACAGTTTTTCGGGCGGCCTTTCCAAGTTTGCCGCGTAACTCAGGATTATTGATTAAAGCTTCAAGTGTATCAACCCAGTCATTCTCAGTTTTGACCAAGCAACCATTTTCATAGTGTTTAATAATCGTAGGAGTCGTGCCAACGTTAGTAGCAACTACAGGTAATCCAAAAGCCATATATTGAATAGCTTTAAGGCCGCTTTTACCTAATACCCATTCATTCTGAAATAGCGGATATACTCCTATATCGATTCCCTGCATGTCTGCAACTTCATTTTCTTTAGTCCACTGAATAACTTCTAAATCTACACCAGGAAGCTCATATTCAAAATTACCAATAACCCTAAAACGAAACTCACAACGCTTATTTAGCTCAATAAAAACGTTACGCAAAAGATCTAAATAAACTTTTGAACTGAATGTTCCAGTCCATCCGACAACTACTTTATGATCATTTGAATAAGAGTTTGCAGGCAGGAAAAGGTTTGTATCAATTGAAGATGAAATGAAAGTACACGTTTTTTTTTCATTGATGCCAAGGCAGTGTTCATTTAAAAATGGCGCGCTGGTAATCACGTGATCAGCAGTTTTTATTAAATGTTCAGTTTTTCCGGCACTCTTTAATTTTTTAACAAAAGGATTAATGTTATTACTTTTTTCAACCAAAACATTATCTTCAATATCATAAACTAATTTTTTTGAAAGCAATCTACACAATCGTTCGAAAAAAGAAGTCCCAAAGGGCGTCACCCACATAAACACATAAACGATATCATAGTGTTGGATACGAAAAATGTCGCAAATCCTTATAAAATAGCCCCGCAACACACCCACTATCTTTGTCGTATAATTGCCAGGTTTATACAATATCTTCCATGTCTTCAAATCCAGAAAAGGTGACATAGTCACATCGTATCCATTTTCTTTCCAATAGTCGAAATACTGTTCATATTTCAACCGCTGACCAGCGGCAACACCATAAGGAAATGGACATATCACAAGAATTCTCTTCATATTCCTTGCTTTTTCTTACCCAGTGCGTGCCAGTAAGGCATTTTCTCAGAAAAGACAATATCTGTTAAGCCACTATGCATCATCATTTGCCGAATTTTTTCCTTTGAAAAACGCTGCTCCAAAGGCGTGCCAAAACGGTCGAGCGCATCATTTCGAATGATATTCATACTTTTTCCAACATAATAGGAGAGAGGAATACATTTAGTCCACTTTCTAAACCCTATCAGCCTTACTATTCTAGCAATCGCGATGAAAGGCAAATACAACGTAAAGGCCAAGAGATCACAAACAAACTTTTTCAACTGAAACGGAAAGGAGGAAACTATCCTTCTTACCAGGTTTGAAATATAAAAAAGAAATTTAAAGAAGCACCCTCGATTGTCGAGGGAGTAGTAAAGATAAACTAGGAAGTACCCACCGGGCTTTAATTTGTCTATGCATTTTTGCATCGCCGCCTGAGTATCTGGGATATGATGCAATACCCCAAGGCTTAATGCAAAATCAAAAGTATTGTCAGGAAATGGAATATCACCAGCACTTGCTTGACTGATTCGTACATTTTCATCATTTTGCAACAAAGAAGCCGCCGAAACTACCGCTTCGCTAGGATCAATAGCCTCGATTGCATCAACTTTTTTACTCAAAAATTTCGACCACCTGCCTGTTCCGCAACCAATATCTAGCACATATTTTCCTGTATATATACTTGCCGGGACAATATCAAAGTACTGATTACCAGCAATTTGAATATCCTCATCTGAAAACTCATTAAATTTTAGCCACTCATCTCCAAATGATTGGACAGTTTCCGAATCAATATTTTTGTCCTTGCCTGTAAAAACATAGATCGTTTTATTTCCAATTGCTCGTTTAATTTTCGGACTAGTTGCAAACTTATTCACGGTAGCTTATTTCAGTTTAGAAGCGAACTATATATACTTTTATATTTTGAGACAGCTAATTGTAGCGAAAAATAGTCTATTGCACCTTCCCGTATTTTATCTGGGTCAAACATGATTTTTTTCATATTATCGACAGTTTTTCGATAGTCAGAGTCATTAGATGAATCCACTATAATACCTGACCCATACTGCCTGACTATCATATCCATATCACCAACATTCGAATTACAAATTATTGGAATGCCTAGAGACATCAATTCTCCCTGTTTGGTAGGGCAGGCGGCTTTTGTGGAATAAGCGGGTTTCCGAAAAATAATAGAAAAATGTCCCAATATAGCTAAAGCTGGAACTGAAGACCTCTGGGCAGAAACAATCAAAATTTTATCCATAGAAACCCCCGCCGCTTTAGCTCTTGATCGGATAAAATCGGCACTAGCATGAGTGATGAATAAAAATTTTCCTTCAGGATACTTTTCCAGATAAATAATGAAGAATCTAAACATTTCATCAATTAAGTACCACGTAATTGAGCCAATATAGGTTAGGATCGGCTCATCCGCTCGAATTCCTAATTCTTGCCGCGCATTTTGCATAGCTTCTAATTTTATTTTTCTACGGTCAAATAGGGCAGTATCAGCACAGCAAGGAATAATACTTATAGGTAAAGATAGTTTTTCGATATGTTTCCAACTATCCATTTCCTTTTTTCCGGCGAGGGTTAAGCTAACAATATGATCAGCATTTTCGAGAAAAGCCTTTTCTTTCATTTTAAAAAAAGAATAAACCCCTTTGTAAATTTTATTCTTTAAATCCCAGAGGCCCACATCAACTCTTTCATCTGCCCAAAATCCGCGCATATCAAAAATAAATTTAACCTTACATTTTTTTTTCATCCAAAGCCCAATCATTGATGGAATATAACTGCGGCAATGGACTATCTGAAACTTATTAGCTTTATGCAAGGAAATAGCTTTACGCTTTAATTTCCAATAGTCATATAAAGTCGATAAAATCGGTGGTTTTTTTGTGTAGAAAATTGGCACCCATTTTACATTCGTCCCTTCTAAAAGTTTTTCTATGAGGCCTCTGTTATTTTTATAGGCGTCCAATTTTTCGCAACTGAGCAAAACAAAGTTGTATCCATTTCGACTCAACTCTATTACATAGGACAAAACCTGAGATTGACCAAGCGGATCGGTAATACCATCATAAGATATATATAAAACTCTAGACATTGATATATTATTTCAGAGTTCGAATAAATATTAAATCAAGCTTGATACGATTTATAAGGTGCCTTGATTATCAAATAGTTTTTTCCAAACAAATTACACCCTCAACAATTTTAAATAATAGCTTGAGTACTGATAAAAAAATCACCACACAATAGCTTCTTACAAACGCAAATCAACAACCTCTTTGGGAAGAATGTATTTCAGGTCATAAAGAATGTGCATTTTTTTACCTAGATCATGAATACACTCAGGACCCATTTCTTTGAATTGATTGTGGGCTACAGCAAGGATGATGCTATCGTATTCCTTTTTTTGGGGAGTCGAAATAAGAGTGATGTCATATTCTTTTCGAGCTTCTTCCGTTGATACCCAAGGATCATATACATCAACATGGCAGTCGTATTCCTCCAGTTCCTTCACCACATCGACTACCCGGGTATTTCTTAAGTCCGGGCAGTTTTCTTTAAATGCAAGGCCCATAACCAATACTTTGGCACCATCAACTTGAATGCGTTTTTTAGTCATTGCCTTTATAAGTTGGGAAACGATGTAAACCCCCATACTGTCATTCAAACGTCGGCCAGCAAGAATAATTTCCGGATGATAACCTAATGTCTGGGCCTTATGCGTTAGATAATATGGGTCAACCCCAATACAATGCCCCCCCACCAAACCAGGTCGGAAAGGAAGAAAGTTCCATTTCGTTCCAGCGGCCTGAAGTACAGACTCAGTGTCAAGGCCCATTAAATTAAAAATTTTAGTTAATTCGTTTATGAGAGCAATATTGAGATCACGCTGAGTATTTTCGATGACTTTGGCAGCTTCAGCCACCATAATGCTCGAAGTTTTATAAGTTCCAGCAGTGATGATTGTGTTGTAAAGTCGGTCCACCAAGTCTGCAGTCTCCAAGGTCGACCCTGAGGTAACTTTCTTTATATTGGTGATACGGTGCCCCTTATCGCCTGGGTTAATACGCTCTGGGCTGTAACCAGCAAAAAAGTCCTGATTGAATTTAAGCCCAGAAAATCTTTCCAAAACTGGGACACAATCTCCTTCTGTCGCCCCTGGATAAACAGTAGATTCGTATATAACGATGTCACCCGACTTTAATACTTTGCCAACCGTTTCGCTGGCCTTGATCAACGGGGTCAAATCTGGACGCTTGTGCTTATCTATGGGTGTGGGCACTGTAACGATGAAGCAATTGCAGGTTTGAAGAACTTCTGTATTGGTTGTGTAGGTCAGGAATTTGGCCAATCGGAGTTCCTCTGGTTCGACCTCCTTAGTGTGATCCTGCTGAGATTGAAGCTCAATCACCCGGTTTTCATTAATATCAAACCCAACAACGGGATACTTTTTTCCAAATTCGACTGCAAGAGGGAGACCAACATACCCAAGGCCTACAACAGCAATTTTGATGCTCGAGAGGTCATTCATATTTAGTGGGAATCAAAAAGAGATCGAAGGTTACAACTCTTTAGTGAAATGGTAGCTAGATAACGCTATATAAAGAATACCTCATTTCATGTTTTGAAATCCAGAGGTTTTCTTGATCAATCATATTGCATTGGCTTACCCATCAGTTAATCAAGAATGGAAATCAATGCCATCAATTTGAAGGTGATAACCAGTCCTATATGTAGGTGTTCAGATAGATTTTTGTTGCAATTGACTCCGGGCCATAATCTATTTGCTAATACATTCTAATTTAGGCATAGGATTACTTTTTAAGCTCATAAGTTTTGAGACTCCAGCCAAGCTTGAAACATTAAAACCGTCCAGAGCGATGGTGTCCAGTTGTGAGTTCCTGCTTTGTGTTCGGCCCATTTTTGGCGGATAGGTGCGGGGTTAAAATAACCCTCTTGCTTTAGGCGAGCCTCATCCAATAACACTTCTGCCCACTCACACAATGGGCCGCGAATCCATTGGCCTACTGGCACTCCGAATCCAGTTTTCGGGCGATCAATTAAGGGTTTTGGTACATATTTATTTAAAACCTGTCTAAGCGCCCATTTTCCTTGTCCATTTCGAATTTTCATATTCAAAGGTAATTGCCACGCCAGCTCTGCCACTCGATGATCTAAAAATGGGACCCGTGTTTCAAGACCCACTCCCATTGCGGCGCGATCAACTTTGCATAAAATATCATCTGGAAGATATGTCAATGAATCCCAATACATCATGCGATGCTCATGATCGCTTCGACCGGGTTTTAGAGATCTATCGTCGAGTAACGTAAAAGGCTCCTGCCCATCAATCACTATTGACCCTGGGTCGGGCCACTCAGACACCAGACTTAAATAGAGGTCATCCAAATCGCTCACATTCCTGAGTCTGGATGCCAGCTTATGGGCTTTGTCACCTAGCAACGAAATTTTTTTTCGACCAGGCAAACAATTATTAAACAGAGAAGCTAGATTATCCCAATTGCCGGGAGATATTGCACGAATGATATCAGCCAGTTTTGATCTAAACGGTGGAGGCAACCAGGAAACCTTGTTCCATATGCGCTTTGCCCAAAAGTATCGGTTATAACCCCCAAATAACTCATCCCCCGCATCCCCGGATAGTGCCACCTTCATCTCTGACCTAGCTTGTCGACATACTAAATGAGTCGGGATCTGTGAAGAATCAGCAAAAGGTTCATCGTAGAGTTGTGGTAAGTTCGGAATTATACTAAGCCCGTCCGAAGGTGCTATATATAGTTCCACATGCTCAGTGCCAAGATGTTTTGCCACAGCCTTGGCGTAGGTAGCTTCATTAAACCCCTCCTCTTCAAACCCGATGGTAAAAGTTTTTACTGGTAGTGAAGAGTGCTTTTGCATTAAAGCAACTATTGAAGAAGAATCTATCCCTCCAGAAAGAAATGCTCCCAGCGGAACGTCAGCGATAGATTGCAAGCGGATGGCCTCTGACAGCCTGGATTCCAGCATTTCGATGGCTTCATGTTCATCGGCTATTTGATGTTGGGCACACACAGAAATTAACGAATCGAGTGACCACCAGCGTTTTAAAATAAAACCTTTATTGGATGTAGGAGCCTTGGGAACTGAGGAAGGACTCTGTTTTGCTGCATCAAGGGAAATCGCAAGGAGACAGCCTGGTTCGAGTTTGTAGGTATTTTGGTAAATTGAATAGGGTGCGGGCACATAACAATATCTCATATATAATGCCAGTGCGTTCCGATCAACAGGGTTGGAGAATCCCTGGTAACCCCGAAGGGCTTTGAGCTCAGACCCAAAGACAAACAAACCGTCAGACCATCCGTAATAAAGCGGTTTCTCTCCAAACCGGTCTCGGGATAAATAGAGTTTTCGATCCAGTTTGTCCCATAATGCAATCGCAAACATACCTACTGAACGCTCAAGAGTTTTTTCTATTCCCCAATGTGAAAAACAGGCAAGTAAAGTTTCGGTATCGGAATGCCCTCTCCATGACTGGGAAACGAAATTTCCCAACTCCTTTTCCAACTCAACTCTTAACTCAGAGTGATTATAAATTTCACCATTAAATACCATCACATATCGGCCATCCTTCGACAACATCGGTTGATGGCCCTCTAACGAAAGATCGAGAATAGAGAGCCGACGATGTCCCAAAGCAATTTTGGCATCCTCATCCCCCCAGGCGCCCTCATCATCTGGGCCTCGATGAGCCAATGAGGCAACCATAGTGCGAACTATATCTATCAAGGACTGATGACTGTTTGTATGTCCCAATGCTCCAGATATACCGCACATTATATTTCACATCCCATTATGTAGCCGCAAGCCATCGCAATACTGAGTAAAATACTTTCCAACCCAACCTCTTTCATTATTTGAGATAAATTATTTTGAACAAGAGCCTTTTGACCTTAAACTAAATTAGCCAAGTCTACTTTTAACGTACTGAGATATAAATTTTCTCTTGAGGATTTTAACCTGCTTTTCTTAAATTGGAGGATATTAAGTTATTAACAAACATGCTTATCTAATAGAATAAAAGTGCCTCCCGTCAGTGAGCGCATAAAAATAGTTATATTTATCAAAATCCAGAAGACAGCCTAACTATACACAAAAGCAACCGGAGTTCGTAAAGAAGTGTCAAAATCACTGGCCCAGAAAACCCTTGGTTTCAAAACACCCCATGAGTTATTCTTTCTAAAAGAACACGATGCAAATTGTTACACATTTAGCTTGAGTCTTCTTAAAACCAGCTAATTATTTTTTGGTTAAGATAAAGCTTTGAAAAAGAAATCTTTCAATATTTTATTGTGGATTTTTGCGGCTGGGATATTTTATCTATGCCTGCAATCGATTGATCTGGATCGAGCGTGGGTAGAGTTTTCTCGGGCGAATCCATTTTGGTTGTTTTGGGCTGTTGTTTTTAACGCCTGCATTTTGTTGATTTGGACTTCGCTCTGGCATTTGCTCCTGCCGGGAAAGTTGTCTGTGCCCTTTTCCAGGATATTTCAGGCGAATTCTTATATGTCCACATCCTGTAATACGATTCCTTTTCCCGGGGGGCATGCAGTGGGGGTCATGGCTTTGGCTCGAAGAGCTAAGGTGGGGCACTCGGTTGCCCTGTCTGTCTTGGCACTGGATCAACTCATGGAAGGTTTTGCCAAGATATTTGTTCTGACTTTGGTGGCCATTTTTGTTCCTTTACCTGAGCTAATGGGGGAAGGGATTCTGATATTTGTAGTCGTAATTGGTGTTTTTGCGACAATAATGTTTTACTTCGCCCACAAGCAACCTAGCCTGTTGGAAGAGAAAGATACTACCAATTTAAAAGGTAAAATTAGAAAATTCATAGTGCGTTGGTCTGTGCACCTGGAAATATTAAGGGATGTGCGAACATTCAGTTGTGGTATTTTGTTGGCTTTCTCTATGATGTTTGCCCAAACGTTAGGCATTTGGGCCGTGCAAAAAAGCCTTGGTTTACATCTACCTTTATGGGCACCCGTTTTAGTTATGGGTGCTTTGAACCTTGCAACGGTTCTGCCTATCACTCCTGGAAATTTTGGAGTCTACGAGGGCACCGCTTTCCTGGTTTATCAATTTTATGGGCTTTCTTCCGAGAAAGCTCTGAGCTTGGCATTTCTGCAACACCTTTGTTTTCTAATTCCCATGGTGGGAACAGGTTATCTGGTTCTTTTGTTTCTGACCTCTGCTCAAAAGCAAAGCCTATCCGATGAAAAATGGGTTCCCGATGAAACTTGATGAGTATTTTTTGGGTTAGAAAACTACCTTTTTCTTCGATTTGAAATTTGCAGAAAATTAATGAAGTGAGATTCCGACTGGCATATGCCAGAACAGGGAGAAGATTTTTGAACTTCCTGGATATTTACTAAAAATAGCCTCACTATCCAATACTTGTTTAGGTAATTTATATATTTTGACAGATAGGATGGGATCGAAACCCATTAATTTCTTACTTCGAGAAATTGATTTTCAAAACAAACCGTTGAAAAATCAATTCTTACGGTTTGCCGCCTGAAATTAATCCGATACAAGCATAATTAGCGAATGCATGGGGTATTGCATCCCTTAGATTAACAATGGGTGTTTGGGTCTAGCGGGACGGTAGATAAACTATTTACCTTTGGCGTTATTATTACTCTATTTGTTGTCGGAATTGAGTTGGGCATGCAAGAGATTTGGTGTTATACTCCACGCTTAATAAAAGGGTTGCGGTTGTCAGTGTGAAGCGGTTTATGAGCCTTTTAACTTGATTCGTCAAGGTTTGAGGTCCGCACCGGGTTAATAACTTAAATTATTATTAGTCCGCTAAAAAACTTGGCAGAATTTCGGGCCCATGTAAAAATTGGGAAGGTTCGTTGGAAAATTTGATTGGCCTTGCCGCTAAAAATGTTGGAGGTTAACTGTTATGGCAGAGGGAAAAGTAAAGTGGTTTAACGATAGTAAAGGTTATGGGTTTATAGAGTCTAGCGATGGAGAAGATTGTTTCGTCCATTTTTCTGAAATTCAAGGGGACGGTTTCAAGACTCTTGCAGAAGGCCAGGCAGTCGAATTTGAGAAGAGCATGGGACAAAAGGGGCCACAGGCATCCAAAGTAATTCCCAAATAAATTTTATTTGAGAATAAAAGCCGACGGAGTATTCCCTCCGTCGGCTTTTTTATGTCAATTTTCATTCAAAACTTTTTCTACCTGCTCCCAAACTTTGTCTACCGTTATGTTTCCGAAATGGAACTCCCCTGAATCTTCCCCTTTGATATTTTCTTTCTCATCAACTTTAATTATCCGACATAAGTTTTCAGGTATTTCAAACGGACCCGAACCAATAGGCGAAATAATTCCGAAAAGCGCCACAATGGGGGTTTTCACTGCAAGTCCAATATGAAAAGGGCCTGTGTCAGAGGTTACCATGAGTCCGGCCTTAGAGATAATGTCAGCATTTACTAAAATAGGTTGGCTACAGACTTCAGCCACCCGTGGGCTATCTAGTTGACTTAAAAGGGTGAGGCTACGAGTTTTTTCATTGGGTCCACCTCCCAGAATTATATTCCAAGAGGTTGTCTTAAGAATTCGCTTTGCAAGTTCAAAGAAGCGGTCCACCATCCACCGTCGACTTTCAACTGCGGCACCCAAATTCAGATAAACATATTTTTTAGGACTGAAGCCATAGTCTCTCAAAATTTTTTGCGATTTATCCAGAGTGCTGGAGTCAAAATATATTTCCATTTGCCCTCCATCTGGTTTCACACCAAATTCTCCCAACATAATTAGTCTTCTTTGTATTGCATGAACGTTTGAATCAATTTTTGCTCGGTGAGATTGAGGTATCCAGTCTAAATTCTGGTGGCACCAGATGGGCAATGACCGAAGCCAGGGTAGCATCCGCTTGAAATTTCGGTTGGCGTGAAAAATAAAAACAGCATCATAATGTCTGCCCAATAATTGAATCCCTAAAATAGGCTGGCTGTACCATTGCTCCCGATATCCAAAAACTTTATTCAAATGTGGATTGAATTCAAATAAAGGTGTCCAGTTACTATTTGCCACCAAATCAATTATTACATCAGGAAATGCTTTCTTTAAGGCTCGGATACCCGGAGTTCCCCAAAGGCCATCCCCCATTCCTGTAGAGCTAACGATGAGAACCTTTTTCATAAATGGTGCTGTAATTTTTTCTAAAATTTATAAATTAAAATTCACTTAGTACAACCTGAGAATCAATTTTACCTGAAATAAAACCTGATTTATGGTGAAAATTGTTAGAAAGTATTAATTTCCAAGTGCCCGGTATTTTTATTAGCTCTGATAATATTGGAGTCCCACCAAAACTGTGGTTTTGTATTCAAATCTAATTTTGGTGTGGGTATAAGGTCATGTCTGAAGCTTAATTCCAAGAACTTGGCTAAAATATGGTACGCTTGGGCTTTTTCAGCAATAAATTTTACTTTCCCATTTTTTTGAATCAACAGGGAGAGAATTAAAATATCATTATGGTATGAACTGTTTTTTTTGCCAACTTAAAAACCAGAGGTGAGGTCATGACAAAAGGTGCTTTCACACCCAATGCAGGAGATAGCATTATCGTGCGTTTGAAAATTGAGGGCCAAGCTCAGGGACTCTCTCAGATAACATCGCTGATCGCGGAACTCAATGGACATATTGGTGCGATAGATTTGGTTCGTCCACTTTCTGGCGGAGCTTCTATTCGGGATTTCAGCATCTATACATCTGGGTCGGATCATGGGGATGAAATTGTTTCGGCCTTGAAAAAGGTGGAGGGAGTTGAAGTCATCCACTCTTCTGACCGTACATTTCTTATGCATTTAGGGGGGAAGATAGAAGTCACCAGCCGTCAGACTCTGAAAACCCGAGATGACCTATCCATGGCTTATACTCCTGGTGTGGGCCGGGTTTGTACTGCGATCCATCAGAATCCGGAAGAGGTGTACAAGCTGACGATCAAGCGCAACATGGTTGCCATTGTTACAGATGGTACCGCAGTTCTTGGTTTGGGCAATATAGGACCAGAAGCCGCAATGCCTGTTATGGAAGGCAAGGCAATGTTGTTTAAAGAATTTGCCGGGGTCGATGCTTTCCCGATATGTCTGAATACCAAATCAGTGGATGAGGTGGTGAATACCGTCCGGGCTATCGCGCCTGGTTTTGGCGGCATCAATTTGGAAGATATTGCGGCCCCTCATTGTTTTGAAATTGAAAGAAGGCTACAAGAGGAACTGGATATTCCAGTTTTTCATGATGATCAGCACGGAACGGCAGTAGTGGTTTCTTCAGCTTTAATCAATGCTTTAAAACTTTTAGGTAAAAAACCAGAAAATATCAAGGTTGTAGTTTTAGGTGCTGGGGCGGCTGGGACAGCCTGCACTAAAATGATTAAACAGCTTAAGGTGAAAAATATCATTGCCTGTGACCGCAACGGGGCCATTCATAAATCCAGGAGTGATCTTAACGAGGCCAAGCAATGGTTCGCCGACAATACCAATCCTGAGGGATTGAAAGGGAGTTTGAAAGAAGTTATTGCCGGTGCCGATGTGTTTCTCGGGGTTTCAGGTCCGCGTCAATTAAGTGTTGATGACATAAAAAAAATGGCTAAAGATCCAATAGTTTTTGCATTGGCAAACCCAGTTCCGGAAATACTACCTGAAGAGGCAGGGCCTCATGTAGCAGTCATGGCAACAGGTAGAAGTGATTATCCAAACCAGATCAACAATGTATTATGTTTTCCTGGTCTTTTTAAAGGCGCTTTGGATTGCCTGGCTACCCATATCAACGAAGAAATGAAAATGGCCGCCGCGCATGCGATTGCAGATTGTATTGCAGAAGACCATTTACAACCTGAGTATGTTATTCCAAGTGTATTCGATAGCAAAGTGGTGGAAAATGTATCTAAGGCAGTGATTAAAGCCGCACGGGAAACCAATGTGGCTCGTGGTAGAGGTAGAAATGAGTTTAAGTAGGGACTACCCTCCATTATTATAAATAGGGAATAGCTAAAAGAATTGGTGACCAACTCCATTATTTTAATTTTAGTTATTACGTAAATGTCTTAGACCGGTCCGTTTTTCCCGGTAAATATTTTTTTGTTTTGTTTCCCTCGCCTCTAGTGTTCCAGTTATGAAAACAATTCTTGGTTGGTGCTTCAATAAGGTTACCCGCCGCTACCCAGGGACCTTGCTACTACTGGCAATTACATTAAGCGGGATATCCATATATTGGGCTAGTGGTTTGACGTTCAACCCTAGAATGGATAATCTCCTCCCCCAGGATTTACCACTAATAAAAGAATTCAATGAAGTTGTTGCCAAAACTGGAGGGTCGGGTCCTCTGGTGATTGTTCTGGAAAATTTGAATCCCATCCAGGCTTCTGAAGTAATTGATAAACTTGCTCTGGCTTTGGAAAAAGTTCCTGGAACCCATTTTGTAGATTCTAAAATACCTGAAAAATTCTTAAAGAACCGTCAACTCTTGTTAATCCCTAAGGCAGATTTACTGCGTCTGGAATCTTTTGTGGAGGAGGCAATAGATTATGCACGCGGCCAGTTTGGAGGGTTTTTTGGGGAGGACGAACTGTTTAATCCCATCAAGCTTCAAACGCTTGCCGACCAATATCAGATTTTTGAAGATATCAATTCTTATCATAGGGGAAAACGGAAAAAGAATTATTATATTTTTGTAAAGCCAAAAGGGACGGTGACTGACACAGATTTTACGGAACGCTATGTCCAGTCCATTCAAAAGGCCATCGACCAGACAGGACTTGAAAACGATATACCCGACTTGGCTATAAAACTTACGGGTTCTCTGATGGTGCGGTTGGAAGAAAATCAGGTTATCCAAAGTGATCTCAAGAAGTCTGCAGTACTGGCGGCCTTGATGGCAAGCTGTATTATTCTTGTCTATACTCGATCCTGGTTTTCCATTCCGCTTATTATTTTTCCTTTATTGCTCTCGCTGACTTATACCTTTGCCTTAACCCGCTTGTTCATTGGTCACTTGAATATAATTTCCGGTTTTCTGGTGGCAATATTAATGGGGCTGGGAATAGATTATGGAATTCACCTGTATATTCGCTTTAAGCAGGAACTCTTGAAAGGAAAACCTATCACAGAGGCGGTGGAACTGGTTGTGACCCAAGTGGGGCGCTCTGGCCTCATAGCGATGCTGACAACAATGAGTGTTTTTTCTATCTTAAGTTTCTCAGATTTTCAAGGGTTTTCAGAGTTTGGAAAAATTGCAACGTTGGGAATCGTCTGCGCATTCTTGAGTTACTATTTCATTTTCCCCGCGCAAGCTTTATTTTATGACAAAATCCACTGGTTGAGAAAACCCAGACCCCGGTTGTTTACGCTAAAAATTTCTAACTTGTATTTCACCACGCCTTATTTCCTTTCGACCATATTCCTTCTACTGTTGGTGGTGAGTATATTTCTCCTTCCAGGAATTAGCTTTGAATATGATTTTCAGAAACTTAAAGGCGAGTCCCCTGCGAGTGAATATGAGACGATTACCACAGACGATTTTGGTTATGCTTTTTCCCCTACCTTGATCTTGACACCTGAAAAGAAAAACCTGTTTGATATTCATAAGGCTTTGGAGAAGATAAAAGAAAAAAGCGGGGACCAGACCATCATAGGATTTCAGTATTCTTTAAACATGTTTAGTCCTGATGAATATGAATCCAAAAAGGATGTGATTGCCAGGATTCGAACTATTTTTTATGAAAACACCGATATCATCAAATTTTCATTAGGAAAAGACCGATATAATAACTTCAAAAAGCTAGTGAACGCTGAGCCTTTTGATGAAAAACAAATACCTGTAAATTTATCGAAAAAACTGCGCGCTGAAGATGATTATTTGGTTTTATTGCTTTCGCCTTCTGATAAAAACTTTTTTCGTGTTGAAAATATTTATCAACTGGAAAAAGAAGTCGAAGAATTGAAACACATGATGGAAGAAAAAAATATCAAGATTTCAGTGTTAAATGAAAACCTGATAGCGGCTGAAATCCTGGATTGGGTCAAGGAAAAGGGGCCGATGGCTATGGGTGTAGCTTTTGCCATGGTTTTCCTCATTCTTGTGGTGGACCTTCAGAGTATTCGTTTGTCAGTCATTACTTTTCTACCTCTTTTCACAGGTCTGGCCTTGACCGGTGCGCTTATGTCAGTCTTTAATGTGAAGCTGAATTTTATTAACATAGTTATGCTTCCTTCTATCGTTGGCATCATGATTGATCATTGTATTTATCTCAGCCATCATATACTTGATTATTCCAAAGGTGCTTCTATCAAATCCCTGCAAGAGACAGGGAGTGCCATAATATTGTCGGCATTGACCAGCCTGGCGGGCTATGTAAGTTTGAATATTGCACATCATGAAGGGATCAAATCTATTGCCTCAGTAGTGGGATTGGGAATCATAACGTGTACCCTTTGTGCCTTGTTCATGCTTCCGGCATTGTTTGAACTGAGGAAGTATAAGGTGTCTTTCACTCGGTTGAAAAATGATTGAAAATCAGTAATCAAATGCACCAATGCTGAGGTAATGGGGAATCATGGAAAGAGGATTTTAATGATGCGTGCCGGAATATTTTTTATTTGTATATTATTTGCCAGTTGCTCTGAAGACCGAAAGTTTGAAGATTTCACTCCTGAGGAAATTGGCAAGGGGGAGCAGGAGTTTCGGAAAGATTCCCAGAAGTGCACGAAGGAAAAAGATAAATTTAGTAATAAAATTCAAGGGCGCGAATTTGGTTTTGAAGGCGAGCATACGGGATATCTAGGTTGTATGAAACTGAATGGGTGGAGTCAGAAACCGGACTAAGGGTTTTCGCTCCAGGCTCGTTGGATGATGGCTGGGGGCTGGTGGATCAGGTGGCACATTTTGCACGATCGCTTGGAAATATATTCCATATTTTTTTGAAATAATTTCGTGTCGGGACTTCCTGAGGCGAAAGACTTCTTGATTTCCTGAAGAGCATCTATCATATCATCGCCAACAAAATAATCTTTCACAGTTGTCGAGTTTTTGCTCCATTCTGTAACATGGCACTTTGAACAGACGGATCTCAAGCCTCTGAGCCTTTTTGAAAATATATCTATGGCCTTCCAGGATTCGTTATATTTTTGTTGATCAAAGTGTATTGAAATATTTCGAAAGGAAGATGAAAGTCGATGCATGAACGGGTTATATTCCACTTCCTTTTCATCAATGGGGTCCAGGACTTTTATAGTTTGCGTTGAGGGCCAGTGGTACCGCGCCCAAACACTGATGTTGTATTTCTGATGGCAGTGGGAACAGGTTTCTCCTAACTTTTTGGAGAGCTGGACTGTTTTTTCTGCATCCTGTGATTGAATGCTTGCGATAAACAATTCTGCGGCATCTAGGTCAAAAAGATCCTTCCATTCAGGAACCATTTTCGAAGCCTTTTGGTAGGCTAAACCAAAATCTTTCCCACTCTGCAAAGCTTTTCCCCAATCTTCTCGATCCATGTCTATAAAGACTGCCCCAAAAGTCTTGTTGATTTGGCGCATTTGTTCTATCCACTCAGAGGTTTTTCCTCTTTCTGAGTAAAATTTATCCAGAGAACCGGGAGGAGGTTGGATCGATAAGTCGGCCGAAAATGAAATATAAGGGATGAGTAATAAAATGAAACCCGCGACCGCTTGAAACTTAGGTTTCATGTTCGGGCTGTATGCGCCTGTTTTTCTTGGCTTCATTTAATTAGATTTGATTCGATAAAAATAATCACCCGATTGGAAGGGGCTCCCGGTTCTGACAATTCCACAAAACCTGCGGACTGTATCGGTGTCCAGTTTATCCAGCACGTTTTCTTGCAACTCCTGATGGGAAATAGCTTCCCAGAATGAAAAATCCGCTGATCGTTCCATCGGAAATTCAAAAATATCTTCCATTTCTATATTGTGATTATCTTTCATAAAGAATAGATTTCGATTAAAGGTCTAAGTTGAATGGTTCTATTATATTTAAATCAACCTGTTTCATGCAAAAGTATTTTCTTTGTTGTTATCTATTGCGGGCTCTGTTATTTTCGCATGAATCCCATAATATTATATCGGTTTATTTATGCTACTAGTCATTGATGTCGGTAACTCCAATAACGTGATGGGTTTGTTTTCAGGAAAAACGCTTCTTTCTCATTGGCGAATTCGAACAGAATGGAACCGAACGGCGGATGAGTACTGGGTGCTGTTTAAAGAATTTATCCAGTCGAACCATGTTGAGTTGAATGAAATTGATGACATTGTAATTGCCTGTGTAGTGCCATCACTGATCCCCACTCTGCAAGAAATGGCAAGAAAATATTTTTCCAACGAACCTATGATAGTTGGTCCGGGCATTAAGACTGGAATTTCCATCCTTTATCGAAATCCTGCCGAAGTGGGTGCTGACCGCATTGTAAATTCTGTGGCGGCATTCGAAAAATATGGAGGTCCATTGATCATTGTAGACTTTGGTACCGCTACTACTTTCGATGTTGTATCCAAAAAGGGAGAATACCTTGGTGGGGTAATATTCCCAGGTGTTCAGATTTCACTGGAAGCCCTGTTCAAACACACTGCCAAATTGCCGCGAATCGATATGCTTGTTCCTGAAAAAGTGATTGGAAAGTCAACGGTGGAAAGTATTCGTTCTGGGGCGGTCTATGGCTTTGCGGGAATGATTGAAAATCTAGTTCAACAAATCAAAAAGGAACTGGGGCAAAATGCGCAAGTGGTCGCCACCGGTGGGATTGTAGACTGGATTGCTTCAAAAACAAACGTTATTGATACATTGGATCCATTTTTAACTCTGGATGGGTTGCGAATTATTTATGATAAAAATCACCCGGAGAAGCTGTAGAAATTGGAACTTTAAAACACAGGCTATTCCAGGCTTAAAATTTCCAGCTAGAGGAGGAGGCTGAAACCTGAAAAGCCTGAAATAAACTGTGTTTGATTGGGTGAATAAGAGTTAAATTTTTATTGACCGAGAGCTTTTTCGAATGAACAGCCGCACCATTCGCGGATCGTCTTCAATATCCGAAATTTTACACCCTTGATTTTTTGCCCATCTTGATATTGCATCTGTAATATTTCTTTTCTTATCAACGATGAGTTCTAATATTCCGTTTTTTTTGATACTACCAAACTCTTGCGATGCCAATTGCATTGCGTTGAAAAATGAAAGCCCGCGTATATCAATTGATTTAAACATCTCCATTTATTTTCCCTCCAGTTCTCAGCCAGGGCCATAAATTTCCTGGGCAGTCTTTAATCATTTCTAAGTAATTTTAGAGAACCAACATTAATGAGCTATTAACCTGGGATTAATTTATTTTAATCATTTTGGATAAGCTTCTCGGGAGGGAAATTTCAAGCCCATAGGTTGATGGAAACAGGTTAATTCTTGAAAAATAAAGAGTTATTTTGAATTTTAAAGCCAGTCTCTAAAAAAAGGAATATCCCTTCCTAATTTACATTGAGGATAAGAATGGCAAGCTGTTAGTATGAAAAACGTTTAGGTTAAATTAGAAGTTGAGTTAAATGAAAGCTTTCAGGAGAAATTAATGGGTATCATTCGAGGTGGAGATTCGGAGTATGAGGAGGTGGAACCTTCATTGGAAGAAAAAACGGCAAAATGGGAAGAAACCATTCAGCCCCTTCTAACAGAGAATCCCAACTCGCTTAAACTTTCGGGAAAATATATTTCCAACGATGACGTCACCATTATTTGTAATTATCAGGGAATGAAAAATGTTCGAATTCTCGATCTTACAGACAATCAGATTAGTGACGATGCTTTACCCGTTTTATTTGAATCTGACAACCTTGCTCAAATTGAAGAACTCTACTTAGGAATTAATTTCTTGATTGGGCAGGGCTTGATAGACATTGCCAGTTCTACCCAGATCAAGATGAAGAATTTAAAAACGCTGGTAATATCCGACAATCGCCTTACTGATCCTTCTGTTGCAGAGTTTATGCGATCGGAAAACTTCCCCAATCTGGAATCGCTTGATGTGGGTTGGAATGAAGTTGGCAACGAAACGGCAAAAAGTCTTGGGCAGATAACTTCCTTTCCCGGACTAAAGATCTTGAATATGGATCGTAGTTATATTGAGGTAGAAGCTTTAAAAGAAATGGTACAGGGAAGTCTTATGGAGCAATTGCAGGAATTGGATCTTTCCGCAAATAAATTGAAGGATGAGGGGGTAAAGGTGCTCGCCCTGGCTCCGAAATGGAAGGCTCTCAAACAGTTGCGGCTATCACAGAATATGTTTGGAGATGAGGGTGCAAAAGCATTAGGGGAATCTGTCATGCTGGGTGGGTTAACCCATCTTTATGCCGGAAGAAATTATTTTGGAAACGAAGGTGCAAAAGCAATCCATGAAAGCAAAACTCTGACTGCTCTGAAAACTCTGGTGCTAAGGGAAGGTGTGGAGGAAGATGCAGGGCTGGTGAACTACTCTCGACCGGAACTGCTCCGCCCCGATGACCCCAATTCCATTTAAATGCCTATTGCTATCGGTTGCCCAGCTTCATTCTGTTAAAAAACTTTAAGTTTTTCAAGTTTGCTGAGCTTTGAGGAATTTTTTAAAGCCGCTTTTGCTTCTTCAGATTTGACCCGGTTGCCCCCCAGGTGCAGATAGGTCAGGTTGCTGAGATTGTCTGAATTGGCAATGGCCCAAGCCCCTTCATCTCCAGCCCGGTTGTCCACCAGATTAAGATACTCTAATTTAGTCAGCACAGGAGATTGGGCCAGAGCTTTGGCTCCTTCAGCAGAAATGCCGTTGCATTCCAGATTCAAGGTTACCAATTCTGAGAAAACTTCTGATTGAGCTATAATTTTAGCGCCTTCATCTCCAAGGTTGTTGGAACCCAGGTGAAGGTCAGTGATTTTAGGCAGGTACGCAGATTCGGCGAGAATTTGCATTCCATCTGGTCCAAGCTGGTTATGAGTAAGGATCAAGCTGGAAATGGTTTTGATGAATGGAAAGTTGGCAATCATTTCGGCAAGATTTTTGCCGTGGCCATCCTCTATTTTCCCAGTTTTAGAAAAAAGGTAGGCGTCCTGAATTTTAAGAACTTTTTTATCTTTAATGTTCTCAAACAGGATTTTTTCTTTGGGCGAAAGATTTTTCCCCTCACCGGCATAGTTGTCACCGTCGTTGCAAAGCTCCTCCCAGTTCTTAACTTTATCTTGCATATTACTTATCGAGACAACCTCTTGTGTTTCGCACAACCCATTGCATTGCCCATGTCACAAGCTTTCAAATAGTATTGCAGGGCTTTCTTCTGGCGCCCTTCCTTGTAGTTCAGGCTTCCCATGTTGAAACAGGAGGGGTCCTCACCCGCTTCACAAGCCTTATTAAACATTTTTCGTGCCTGTTTGAATTCCTTGCTATAAGGGGTGCCTTTCATTATCAGGAGGATACCACCGTTGGTGCATCCAGTCATATAGTCACCGTCACAGGCCTTAATATAAAATCCTAGAGCGGTCTTGTTATCTTGTTCGACAACGCGATAGCGTTCTCCCATTTTAAAACATGCTGTTGAATTGCCATCATCACATAGGGCTCTTTTTTTCTTGGTCAAATCATCCTCTTCTGCCCAGATACCGGGAGCTAGGATAAAAATGCTTAAAGCTAATATTATAAATAAAATAAGTTTTTTTACCATATGGCCATTTCCTTCATAAAGGTTGGTCAAGGAAGACAGAAAACAGATTGCCCCAAGGAACCAAATTATACCATGCCAGACTGGTATAAGGTAAAAACATAGCTTTTCAAGTTTCCATTTGAACCTACCAAAAATGATGTTTCGATTGCATCGGCTGGAACATTCCTTTAATCTTTTTACAATATGCAAAAAGCAATTTTTTTTCAGAGGGTTGGAGTTGAGCTTCCAGCAACTAGGCCCTTGATATATTTTAACTACTATAGGATACAGACCCTTGAATATTGTCATGCTGGGTTACAGGGGAACAGGAAAATCAGTGATTGGAAAAATCTTATCCAAAGAACTGAGGAGAAAACTTTATAAGATTGACGATCTGGTTGTCCAAACTGCTGGAAAATCTATTCCCGAAATTGTGAAACAAGATGGGTGGCCGGGTTTCCGAAAATTAGAATCGGATATTGTGAGTCGGATTGCTGGGGAAGCCCATGACAGTATTATAGATTGTGGGGGCGGGGTGGTATTGGATAATCAAAACATGGGTCTCCTGAAAACCGTGGGGAAGTGCGTTCTGTTAACGGCAAGCCTGTCTGCTATCATCAAAAGAATCCAAAAAGACCAAAATCGGCCTGCTCTGGAAGGAGGCCTCAGTTTTGAGGAAGAACAGAAAAAAATTCTTGCTGACAGGCATGAAAAATACCAGGCTTGCGCGGATTTGATTTGTGACACCACCACCCGAAAACCCGGAGAAACAGCGCATGAAATTATTACTTATTTTAAAGATCGAGGATGGCTGAAATGATGAGTCCGCTTTTTGAAAGCCTGGTTAAAAATAGCCTGACGGTTCTGGCTGATGAGCCGGATGATTCAACCGCCATGGTCTGGAGCGAAGCGGAAGCCTTTGCCGAGATGGAAAGTAGCGAAAAAGCGATCTACAAACTCGACCTTATTGATAAAGAAGTGCTTTTGGAAGATGTAGTGGATCTTTTGACCTATAACGGAATACATAAGGTTAAAGAGTTATGGTTGGATAAAAATGAATTTAAGGATGAAGGAGTTGACGTGTTGGCACAGTCACCTCAGCTAAAGAAACTGATGGTTCTGTCTCTCGCCCACAACAAACTTTCGAACTACTCAGCGCAATCGTTAGCCGTTTCGCCTTTTCTGGGTCATTTGCAAAAACTTTTTCTTCAGAGTAACCGAATCGGTCTTGAAGGTTTAAAGGCGTTGACAGAATCGCCCTTTCTCTCCAATCTGCAAATGCTTTATCTCAATCTAAACCCGGTCGGGCCTGCAGGTGCGCGAATTCTTGCAGGAGAATCCAAAATTAAAAACCTCAGGGAACTTTATTTACAAAAAACGGGTTTAGGAAATGAAGGAGTGCGTGCATTATGTGAGTCTGATAATTTTCAGGACCTCACACTTTTGTCTATAGCCGGAAACGGATTAGAGGATAGTGCGGTAGATTTGCTTTGCCATTCAAAGGCGTTCCCCCATTTAATCACCCTTGACCTGTACCACAATAGAATCAGCGATCAAGCGGTGGATCAGCTTAAGTCCTCTCCCAACCTGAAAAGCGTTAGAGCCTTTCAGGTGGACTGGAGAGGATGATCTGAATTTTCCATGTCTGAACTCCCAAGTAGAAAATTAATCCTGCAACATTTTGAAATGAGGGATGCCTTGATGGCAGGGGTTATCCGTCAGGTGGGTGCTTTCAAATTGAGTCGGAACAGAAATTATTATTTGGTGTTGTGCAAAGCTATTATTGGACAACAAATTTCGACGAAAGCCGCAGAGTCTATTTCTAATCGTTTCGTAAAAATTTTTAAAGACTCTGGGGTTACTCCGAAAAGAGTATCAAGTTTGTCGGACAATCAATTGCGGGAAATAGGGCTGTCAGGACAAAAGGTGAAGTATATTAAGGACCTCAGTATGAAGTTTTTGGATGGAACGATTCGTCCGCGCCGTATGCCTTATTTGGAAAATGACGAAATCATTCATCAATTAACAGGTGTTTATGGAATTGGGACATGGACCGCAGAGATGTTCCTGATATTTTCCCTGAACCGTTTGGATGTTCTACCTGTCGGGGATTTGGGACTAAAAGCTGGAATGAAGCAACTTTATAATATGAGAACATTACCTACTTCTGAAAGAGTGCGCGCTTTGGGGAAAAAATGGCACCCATTTGAAACGGTTGGAACCTGGTATACCTGGCGTACCTTGGATGAAGGAATTATCGCTTATTGATTGGAGAGTTTATGGATTTTATTGATGAAAAGATAGAAGAATATGCTTATCACCATACCAGTGAAGAAGGTGAGCTTTTAAGAAGACTTGAGGAGGAAACATATCAGACACTGGAAATCCCTCACATGACAACGGGAAGAGTAGAAGCTAAGTTGTTAAAACTTTTGGCTCGTTTGGTTGGGGCACAGCGCATTTTAGAAATAGGAACCTTCGGTGGATACAGTGCATTGTCTATGGCAGAGGCTTTACCAGAGAAGGGAGCCTTGGTGACCTGTGAATTGGATCCTGTGGCGATTGCCTTTGCGCAGAAATATTTTTCGCAAAGTCCGCATGGGAAAAAAATAACCCTTCTGGAAGGACCTGCGCTCGACTCCATTAAAACGTTGGCTGGAACTTTTGATATGGCTTTCATCGATGCAGATAAAGTGAACTATTGTAATTATTATGAAGCAATCCTTCCTTTGATCCGGCAAGGCGGGTTAATAGCTGTAGATAATGTTTTGTGGAGCGGTCGGGTGCTGGATCCGAAGGATGATTCTGACAAGGCCATCCATCAGTTTAATGAACGAATCGTGCAAGACCGCAGGGTAGAGTCAGTTCTCTTGACGGTGCGAGATGGCTTGAACTGCATTGTCAAAAATTGACCACTGGTCTAGGGGTAATGAACAACAACTTTATTGGCGGGTAGCAGAAGTTAGGATAGATTAATGGTCCCTCGCAACCTGGCTGTCGAGGTTCTCCTCCAAGGTTGAACCCCGACATAGGGTATGTTAGCTTTGTGGGACATTAACTTTCCGATTGATTGGGGCGACCCAAAACTCTTTTTGAAATATTTTATATGGCAGAAACCTTAGGCAGTCTGGTTGACAAACTTTCAATAAAAAACTTACGCATCTGGCACCTGGATGAGGCGTTGGAAAATGAAGGAATCGCTTCCTCGGAACAGGAAGAGCTCAAAGCCAAAAGGGATCTCGCCGACAGGCAAAGGCAGGACCTGTTGAATGAGATCGATGGGTTTTTGGTTGCGGCTCTGAGAGGCGAAGTTCGTATTCGTGATGAAAAGATCAAGATGTATACGAATACAAATGTTTCGTCTTCAGCAGAAATCAAGAACCTGGGAGAAGCTGTGAGCGAACTGGCTTTCCGTAATATCAAACTCTGGCATTTGGAAGATGAGGTGCGCAGGACAGATTTGCCGGATTCCTCGATTGTTCAAACCAAGAGAAAAATTGATTCTACCAATCAGGAACGGAACAACCTGATGGACAAGGTCGATGAAATATTGTCACAGTGTTCAGAAGACAAGCGTTAAAGAAAGAGATTATAGATAATTATCAAGCAGTTCTTTTCTTTTCTGATTGTATTCGCTTTCATCGATCAAGTTTTTTTCGTGCAGATCCTTCAAAAGTTCGAGCTTCTCTTCCAGAAGCGGGTTGATGTTTTTGGCGGGTGAGGTTTTCTCGGCATTTTCTAGTGATCTTGATGAGGCTTTATTTCTGGAGGGAGCGGGGCTTTTCTGCCGGGCTTTTCTCTTCATTTTGGAGGAAGGATGGAGTTTAGCAAAAATCCAGTTTTCCTGTGCCTGGTTTCCTAGAAGTTTTTTAACTGCATGGTATTTTTGCCCTGACTGAGGCACCATCCTCCAATTAACATTCCCCAAACTGGTATAAGACCGCCCCGAAAACTCCATCCCCTTTATAGAGTCAAATCGCCAATGAATGAACTTTTTGCTGGCGAAAACATCTCCTGATGTTGCTCCTCGTGGAGTTTCCAGTTCATAATGAATGATTTTGTTATTGGGAGCGTGTTGGAGGGCTTTGGTGAGTAGCCGTCCGATACGGTCTAAATCGTGCGGGAGAAAAACAGGTTTTTTCTTGCCGAACAGAGACAGCTCTTCGAATACCAAAGACTTTAAATGTCTCCTAACTTCAGTTTCAGATAGTTTAAGGGGATGCCCAAGTTCCACCTTGCTGATGGAAGAATCTGCGGACACTTTGTCTTTGTATGAGAGAGTGAATCCTTTGGTTTCAAGTTTTTTCTCCTTGGTCGAGGCGCAACCGGAAACTACCAAGACCAAGATAAAAAGAATGAAATGAATATGTCGGTGGTATTTCATGATGCTCGTAAAAAAAGCCTGTAAATTGCTAGGGTTTTTGTGCGACCAGCGAAGCGTATGCTTTGGGGTCTTCATCCACTTCCCTGTATCTCAAGATACGAAAATCGCTAAATACGTGCAATAACTCGTTGATCTCCAGAACCCACTCTTTTTTAAAACTGCTATATTTCAGGTAGTCAAGGGTGAAGGTTTCGTAAACTAGTAAACCCCCTGATTTTAAAGTCTGGCGGATTCCCGAAAACATATTGCGATCCAGGAAATTGAAACATATAACTAAATCATATTCATTTTCAGGAAGCGATTTATTATTTAGATCGGCGAGAAGTGTTGTAATCTTAGTTTTTCTTTCCCGCGCGAGGGCCTGGGCCTTTTGCAATCCTTTTTCTGATATGTCCAGACAAGTGACCTGATAACCTTTGCTGGCGGCAAAAACGGAGTTTCTTCCTTCTCCCCCCGCTAAGTCCAAA
>Ga0233434_1001210_pt1 | contig 26232 bp, 27 predicted proteins | sample SI_122_August201_4_FD_182738 | JGI IMG/M metagenome (GOLD analysis project Ga0233434, IMG submission 182738) | Seawater microbial communities from Saanich Inlet, British Columbia, Canada - SI_122_August2016_120_MG | ecosystem: Environmental > Aquatic > Marine > Inlet | place: Canada: British...
AGACCATCTAGGCGATGAAGGGTATCAGGTAACCATCTATGATAAAACTCAATCGCAATGGCTGCGCAATGATCAAAAAATTGTGATTGGTGACATACAAGACAGTGAAAAACTAAATCAGACTATTGTAGGTGCAGAGGTGGTCTATAATTTTGCCGCTTTAGCAGATCTCAATCAAGCATTAGAGCAGCCGCTTAAAACTGTGAATATTAACATTTTGGGCAACCTTAATGTGATGGAGGCGTGCCACGCTCATGGGGTTAAACGCTTTATCTACGCCAGTACCGTCTATGTTCATAGCCGAGAGGGTGGATTTTACCGTTGCAGTAAACAGGCCTCTGAGACGTATGTAGAGGAGTACCAAAAGATCTACGGGCTGGACTATACCATTTTGCGTTATGGCTCGCTGTATGGTCCAAGAGCAGATGATATGAACGGAATGTATCGTATTATTAGTTCTGCTTTAAAAACTGGAAAAGTACAGTACAAAGGAAATATTGAATCAATGCGTGAGTACATTCATGTTGATGATGCAGCACGTGCCAGTATCTCAGTTCTAGATGAATCGTTTAAAAATGAAAGTATTATTTTAACTGGCCAAGAGCCAATGCGCGTAGTTGACTTACTTAAAATGATTGCGGAAATTCTAAATTTTTCGAATGATTCAATTGAATTTATCGAGGGAAAATATGGTGGTCATTATGTCAGAACTCCATATGCCTATCAGCCCAAACTTGGGCGAAAATACATTCCATCTACACATGTAGACCTTGGCCAAGGGATACTACAAGTTATTACTGATCTTGATAATTCTGAAATATAGTTTTCTAAAAGTGCTTTTGTACATTGCTATTTTGGTATCATGCAAAAACACTTAGAGGGGTTAATTGGCCAAGCTGAGGTTGTCTTTTGGGATTTTGATGGCGTTATTAAAGACTCAGTTGAAGTTAAATCTATGGCCTTTGAAAAATTGTTTTCTGATTATGGCCAGAATCTTGTAGACAAGGTTAGAGAGCATCATGAAAGAAATGGTGGAGTATCGAGATTTGAAAAAATCCCTCTGTATCTTTCTTGGTCTAATGAAGTGGTTACTAGCAAAAAAGTTCAAAAATTTTGCAATAGGTTTTCTTTATTGGTTAAGCAATCTGTGATTGATTCACCGTGGGTTTATGGTTTTTTGGATTTTATCAAGTGCTATCATAAAGCAAAAAAACATATTTTGGTGACAGCAACACCAATAGAAGAAATAGAAGAAATACTTCAGGAATTAAATATAAAGCATTTTTTCTACAAGATTTATGGAGCTCCAAACACTAAAAAGGGTGCAATTGATGAAACACTAAAAAGTCTAAAAATTGGGTCAGAGCATGCGATAATGTTAGGTGATTCTGTGAGTGATTATAAGGCAGCAAAAGGTAATAACGTGTTGTTTTTTTTAAGGAGTACTGAGCTAAATAAGAATTTACAAAGTGCGTGTAAGGATTGGATATTTAAGGATTTTATCAATGAATAGATTAAACGCAATTGCAGATATACGAAAAAAATTAAATAATGGTGGTGTTAGTATTGGAAGCTGGATGCAAATCCCACATCCATCTATTGCTGAAATTATGGGGCAATCTAATTACGACTGGGTGGCTGTAGATATGGAGCATGGAGCAATATCGGTACATCAATTACCAGATCTATTTCGAGCATTAGAGCTTGGAAATACATTGCCTCTTGTTCGATTAGCACACAGCCATCTTAAAGACTGTAAGCAGGCATTAGATGCAGGTGCAGGAGGTATCATAGCTCCAATGATTGAAAGTGCCGATCAGCTAAGAAAGGTAAGGGATGCAACTAGATGGCCACCATCAGGGAGTCGCGGGGTAGCTTTTTCTAGAGCAAATCTATTTGGAAAGAATTTTGATGAATATGCTAAAGAAGCTAGGCAGCCATTATTAGTGGCTATGATTGAGCATATTGATGCAATTGATGAATTGAGTGATATTTTAAAAGTTGATGGATTGGATGCTATTCTAATAGGACCTTATGATTTATCTGCATCAATGAATCTAATCGCTCAGTTTGATCATCCAGAATTTACTAAGGTAATAGGAGATATTAAGCGTAAGTCGGAATCCGCCAATATTCCTTGTGGAGTGCATATAGTTTCACCTTCTACTGATGACCTTCAGGAAAAAGTAGACGATGGCTATTGTTTTATTGCATATTCAATTGATAGTGTTTTTTTAAACCATGTTGTAACTAGACCAAATATAACACACAGGTAGATTTTGAGAGAGGAAAAATAAGGCTTGAGTCTATTTTTGATGAATATTTAAGACTTATCAAAATTGATGCTATTTTTTTGATAATATTTTAAGTAGTAACATAGGCTTAATTAAAGATAGGTTGTTTAAATACACTCGTAAAGCATGCCTCAGATACTGAAAAATCAGAATAGCAAAGGGTTATATCAGATTCTGGTATGGGCACATATGATGATATGTTGTCAAAAATAATAAGACAGGAGGTGTATGAATATATTAGCATTAATACCTGCAAGAATGGGAAGCAGTAGATTACCAGGGAAGCCACTGAAAAAAATTCTTGGTAAGCCAATGATTGGTCATGTCTATGAGAGAGTTTCAAAATGTGATTTATTGATAAAAACGGTTGTTGCTACCTGTGATCAAGAAATTTTAGAATATATTGAGTCTATAGGTGGTGAGGCGGTTATGACAAGCGACCATCATGAGCGTGCATCTGATCGTTGTGCTGAAGCGTTAGGTTATTTGGAAAAGAGAAATAGAATTAAATATGACATTATTGTAATGGTGCAAGGGGATGAACCCATGACCTATCCAAATATGATTACTGAGGCAGTAGCACCCATGTTGGATGACCCAGGGATTTTAGTTACTAATTTACTTGGAAATATTGAAAATATTGAAGAGTTTGAGGATAGAAATTGTATTAAGGTAGTTTGTGATTTGAATAGTGATGCACTGTACTTCTCTCGTGAACCGATACCAACTAGAAAATTCGGAAACGTTCCAATGAAGAAGCAAGTTTGTATTATTCCATTTAGAAGGGAATTTTTATTGAGATATACAAGTTTAGAGCCAACACCATTGGAAATTGCAGAGTCAGTAGATATGATGCGTGTTTTAGAACATGGTTTAAAGGTAAGGATGGTGCATACAAAACACAAAACACATGCCGTAGATACGCAAGATGATTTAAACAGGGTAGAGCTTCTTATGAAGCATTGGATTAATGAAACATGAATATTGCAATAATACCAGTAAGTGAAGAAAGCAAAAAAATGGTCTAAAAAATATACTATGCAGATAAAAAATGGCAGCAAACTTATAATATTAAAAACCCAGATATCGAATGAATAAGATTGATAATTTTTACACAGAGAATATAGAGAATTTTTCTAAATCCTATTTTTCTTATCTTAAAGAGATATTTGATAAAGTCCGTTTATCGGAAATAAAATCATTTATTGAAGTACTGTTAACTGCTCGCGAGAGTGGATCCACTATCTTTTTATTGGCAATGGTGGTAGTGCGGCAACAGCAAGCCACTTTGCTAATGATTTGGCATTTGGTACAAATGAGTATGAAAAACCATTCAAAGTGATGAGTATTGTAGATAATGTTCCTGTGCTAACTGCATTGGGCAATGACTATGGATATAATGACATATTTGTCAGACAGCTAAAAGTTTACGGGAAAAAGAAAGATGTTTTGGTGGGAATATCTGCATCTGGGAACTCACAAAATTTAATTAAAGCTTTTGAATATGCATCTACCGTAGGAATTAAGACGGTTGCTTTAACTGCCTTTGATGGGGGAGAGCTACGAAAAATTACTAATTGCAGCGTACATATTCCAACAAATAAAAAAGAGTATGGCCCTGCAGAAGATTTACATATGATTTTAGACCATCTTGTAGCTAATTACTTAATGAGACTAGTCAAAAAATAGTAATTATGGCAGAGAAGCAACTGGGAGGGAAAGTAGCCTTAGTAACAGGTGGTACACGTGGTATTGGCGCTGCTATAGCGAAAGAGTTATATAGCCTAGGTGCAACTGTAATTATTACAGGCACGAAATCTGATTATATTCCGTTAGAGGGTTATCAGTATATATGCACAGATTTTTCTAATAAAAATAGTTTAAATGAGTTTGTAGATCAGGTGCGAGATAAGAAGATATATATTCTTGTCAACAATGCAGGTATTAATCAAATTGGTCCAATACTTGTTAACGACATTCAGATGTATGATGATTTTTACAAACAGTACAATATAAAAGTAGTGGAAAAAGAAGAGTTACTTACCAATTCTGATATTGTAACTTTGCATGTACCGCTAGACGACTCAACAAGAAATATACTTTCTGCTGAACATCTTTCACTAATGAAGCCCGACGCAATTCTGATTAATATAGCACGCGGTGGCTTGTTAGATGAAGATGCATTAAAGCAAATGTTAATGAATGGTAAGTTAGGTGGAGCCGCATTAGATGTGTTTGCAATTGAACCACCTACAGATCAAGAGCTACTAGAGTTACCAAATTTTTTAGTAACACCGCATATAGGCGGAAGTGCTTATGAAGCAATTTTAGCTATGGGTATAGCTGCAATTGATGGTCTAGATAATAATAAAATAGTTGTATAGAGGCCTCGTATCATAACAACAAAAAACTAAAAATGTCTTGGAAGAACACCCAGCAAACCTCTCTTAGAGTTTGACGATGTGCACAACATCGTCAGCTTTGCGCATCCAACTAAGCTCTTAAATTAACAATTAAACATTGTGCACCACACGCAAACCATTCACATAAAATCAACTATTCAACCATTGAACACTGCTGTATAATTCGATTGTTAACTTAATAATTACACATATTTATTATGTACGATATGGCGGTAGCGTGCTCAAACAACAAAATCAATATCAAATTCTAAAGTCTTTAGAAAAAGACCCAAACTATACCCAAAGGCAGTTATCTAAGGATTTAGATATAAGTCTTGGTAATGTAAACTATTGTTTAAAAAATTTAATAGAAAAAGGCTTTGTTAAGATTAATAATTTTAGAAAAATCAAGATTGACTATAGAATTTATAAAAATAAAAACTCAAGAGTATAATCGACTTGAAAATGAAATTCAGGATTTGAAATCTGAAGCCAATCAGCATTAAAGAACTACATGGATCAGACTGATAAAATTTACGTTGCAGGCAATAATGGCATGGTTGGTTCTGCAATTATCAGAAAGTTGCGTAAACAAAGTTTTACTAATATCATTACACGCTCAAGTTCAGAGTTAGATCTTGCCAATCAGCAAGACGTCCATAATTTCCTGCAAGATGAAAGACCAGACTACGTTGTAATTGCTGCTGCCAAAGTGGGCGGCATTCATGCTAATGATAGTTGTCCTGCAGAGTTTATTTACCAAAATTTAATAATAGAGGCAAACCTTATCCATGGGTCGTATTTGGCAGGAGTAAATAATTTATTGTTTTTGGGTAGTTCTTGTATTTACCCCAAAGAATCGTTACAACCAATTAAAGAAGAATATTTATTAAGTGGTTATCTAGAGCCAACGAACGAGGCATATGCGATTGCAAAGATTGCAGGCATTAAGCTTTGTGAATCGTACAATCGACAATATGATACAGACTATAGAAGTATAATGCCAACCAATCTTTATGGTCCAAATGATAATTTTCATCCTAAAAATAGTCACGTTATTCCGGCATTAATTAGAAAATTCCATGAAGCTAAAGTTAAAAACAAACCTTTTGTTGAGGTTTGGGGTAGTGGTAAGCCAATGCGTGAATTTCTCCATGTAGATGATATGGCAGGTGCATCAATCCATATTATGGATATTGATAAAAAAATATTAGAAAGTGAGGTAGATCCAATGCTTTCCCATATTAATATTGGTACTGGTGTAGATATTATGATCAAAGATGTTGCGCAAATAGTTAAAGAGGTTGTTGGATTTTGCGGTGAAATTGTTTTCAATGCTGAAATGCCCGATGGTACTAAAAGAAAATTGCTAGATGTGTCTAAAATAGAAAATTTGGGTTGGAAGCCTGCTATTGCTTTAAAAGACGGTCTTAAAGAAACATATGAGTGGTTTTTAGACAATAACAAAAAATTAAGAGGGTAAGAGAATGATAAAAAAAGCACTAATTACTGGTATCACTGGGCAAGACGGTGCTTATCTTGCAGAATTTCTTCTAGGAAAAGGTTATGAAGTTCATGGTGTCAAACGACGTTCCTCTCTTTTTAATACCGATAGGATTGATCATCTTTATCAAGATCCACATGAGAAAAACCCTAAATTTGTTCTTCATCATGGTGACTTAACAGATTCATCAAGTTTAATTAGAATCATTCAGGAGGTTCAACCAGACGAGATCTATAATTTAGCCGCACAATCACATGTTGCAGTCTCATTTGAAGAGCCAGAATATACTGCTAATTCGGATGCTTTAGGTGCGTTGAGAATTTTGGAGGCTATTAGGATTTTAGGCTTAGAAAAGAAAACTAAATACTATCAGGCCTCTACATCCGAGCTTTTTGGTGAGGTGCAAGAGATACCTCAGAATGAGAAAACACCATTCCACCCCAGGAGCCCATATGCGGTTGCTAAATTGTATGCATATTGGATTACTATTAACTACAGAGAGGCTTATGGTATTTACGCATGTAATGGCATTCTATTCAACCATGAATCACCAATCCGTGGTGAAACTTTTGTAACACGAAAGATTACTAGGGCGCTGACACGTATTAAACTTGGGTTGCAAGATAGTCTATACCTTGGGAATATGGATGCTAAGCGTGATTGGGGGCATGCAAAAGATTATGTTGAGATGCAATGGCTTATGTTACAACAAGATAAGCCGGAAGATTTTACAATTTCTACTGGTGTTCAATACTCAGTGAGAGACTTTGTTAATATAGCAGCTAAAGAATTGGATATCGAATTAAAGTGGGATGGGCGTGGGGTTAATGAAACTGGTGTGGATATAAACACTGGAAAAACAATTGTTCGTGTTGATTCTCGTTATTTCCGACCTACTGAAGTTGAGACTTTATTGGGTGATTCGACAAAAGCTAGAGAGAAGCTGGGGTGGACTCCAAAAATCTCTTTTGAAGAGCTGGTTAAGGAAATGGTAACTTGTGATTTGAATGATGCAAAGAAGGATGACCTATGCAATAAAGAAGGCTTTTCAACATACAATCATCAAGAATAAAAAATAAGGAATAAAGTTAATGTTTAATGGAAAATCAATTTTAATTACAGGCGGCACCGGGTCTTTTGGTCATCGCTATGTGTCTACATTGTTAGATAAGTACAGCCTTAAGCGCTTAGTAATTTTATCTCGTGATGAGTTGAAGCAGTATGACATGGAGATGAAGTTTAAAGATCATAAAAGGTATGATTCTAATGTTATGCGATTTTTTATTGGAGATGTACGCGATTTAGATAGATTGAAAGAAGCAATGTGTGGAATTGATGTAGTGATTCATGCAGCAGCACTAAAGCAAGTTCCTGCAGCAGAATATAACCCAATGGAGTGCATTAAGACCAACATACACGGTGCTGAAAATGTGATACAAGCTGCACTTGCTAATAATGTAGACAAAGTTATCGCTCTGTCGACAGACAAGGCGGCTAATCCAATTAATCTCTATGGCGCTACAAAACTTGCTTCTGATAAGCTCTTTGTGTCGGCAAACAATATGTCTGGCGGAAGGACAAAGTTCTCAGTTGTGCGTTATGGCAATGTGGTTGGTTCACGTGGGTCCGTTGTGCCACTGTTTGAACAGATGATTGCCAATGGTGCAGACAACTTGCCAATTACCCATAAAGATATGACCCGCTTTTGGATTACTCTACAGGAGGGCGTGGATTTTGTGTTAAAAAATTTGGAGAGAATGCAGGGCGGTGAAATCTTTGTTCCAAAGATACCGTCTGTACGTATTGTTGACCTGGCAAAATCAATGGCACCAAATTTACCAATAAAAATAATTGGTATTCGACCAGGAGAAAAAATACACGAAATTATGTGCCCTGCTGATGATTCACATCTAACAGTTGAATTTGAGGATTACTTTGTTATTTCACCAAGTATCACTTTTTTTTCAAGAGAAAATGATTTTACTTCAAATAGCCTTGGTGAGGTAGGTGTTGTCGTGAAACAGGGCGCTGAATATAACTCAGGAACAAATCCGCATTTTTTAAATATTGAAGAAATTATTAGATACAATCAACAGTTTTAATGTCTTGATCATAAGATGAACTTTTGTGACATATAAGATATTGATGTAGTTATTAAATATCTTAGAGTTATATTTTTTTGAGATATTCTATAACATGACTGATATTGACGTTAGTCAATTGAAAATTATGCACTTATTCTGTAAATTCACTTTATGCAAGTTTTACTGTAATGATAGAAAAGCAACTACTTCAAATTACTAGAGAATTTTTCCCCTCTTCTAGTATAGATATTAATGAATGGCAATCTGTTTTAGAGCAGTGTAAGAAAGATATATCTATTTATCATTTATTTTCTACTACAGAATATTTTGTTGCATATTATTCAAAAAATAATGCAATTAATTTATCAATTATTTTTTATGATAATAAAAAGGCTGTTGGCATTATGCCATTAATAACATATCAAAATTTAGAACAAGAATGGGTCTTAAGTAGCAATGGGGTTGAAATAGTTGAGCCAATTTTTATACAAAATTTACCACGCAAAGTTAAAAATAGGATAGAAGTGAAACTACATGACCTGATCTTAGAATTAACAAGAAAACTTAAAATCAAACAATGTCAATTTACAAATATGGACTACTTTCAATTATCAAGCTGGTATCTGATTTGGGCAAATACAGCAACGGAGATTTTTTCAACACATCATTTATTGGTAGATCTCTCTTTACCAATTGATCAGATTCGTTTAAAGTTTAGAAAGAGTTTTAAACCACTTGTAAATAAAGCTATTAGAGAATGGGTCGTAGAGGTGCACAACCATCCATCGGAAGAATTATTTGAAGAATTTAGATTGTTGCATAGGAAAGTAGCAGGTAAAGTAACTCGCCCTATTGATAGTTGGAGAATACAAAAAAAACAGATTGATTTAGCCGAGTCTTTTATAGTTACAGTCCATGATAAATTAAATACAATGATTGGTTGTGGATTATTCGTTTATTCTGGTTATCAAGGTATGTACAGCGTAGGAGCGTATAAAAGAGAGTTATTTGATAAACCTATTGGCCATGCTGTGCAGATGAGAGCTATAGAGTCATTAAAGCAAAAAGGTTGCTTATGGTATGAAATTGGACAAAAACACCTTGCAGTTGATAAAATTAAACCTACAGATAAAGAGTTGTCAATTTCACATTTTAAAGAGGGTTTTTCGACTCGTATAGTTGCTCGTCAACATTTAATTGTAAAGATATATAGTTAACATGTCTAAACTAGCATTAGGTACAGCTCAATTTGGTTTAGATTATGGTATTTCAAATGTACACGGAAAAACTGATAAGCACAATGTTAATCAGATACTAGAGTTTGCTTACAATAATAATATTGACACAATTGACACGGCTGCTATGTATGGTAATGCAGAGAGTGTTGTGGGAGGCTCTATTAATAACAGTCATAGTTGGAAAATTGTGACAAAAACACCGAGTTTTATTGGAGATTGTGTTGATAAAACAGATGTTGAGCGATTAAGGAGGGCTTTTAAAAAATCAATATTGAATTTAGGTAGGAAAAATATATATGGGCTGTTAATTCACTCATGTGATGATTTATTTAAGCCTGGCGGTAGTTTGTTATTTAAAGAAATGGAAGCATTGAAATCGATTGGAGCAGTTGAAAAAATAGGTGTTTCGGTATATAGCAGTAGACAAATTGAGATGGTTTTGAACAAGTTTAATATAGACTTAATTCAATTGCCAATAAATATATTGGATCAGAATTTACTTATAGATGGGTGGCTTAAAAAAATAAAAGAAAAAGGCATAGAAATACATGCGAGAAGCGTCTTTCTACAAGGAGTATTATTAATGCCACGCCATACATTGCCGGCATATTTTTCCGATATATACAATAATATAGAAGATTTTATAGGACATGCACATAAGTTGTCACTAAGTTGTGCTGAACTAGCGTTAGGCTTTGTACAGAATATTGACGAGATCGACAAGATAATTGTGGGTGTTAATACAATTAATCAATTAAGAGAAATTATAGAGGCTAAACAGGTAGATTTAGACATTATAGAGTTTAGAAGAATTTCCGTCAATGATCCAAATTACACAAACCCTTCGTTATGGAAGTTATAATTTAGAAGATAAGTTTTATAGAAAAAAGACAGTATAAATTTAACTTTATGTGTATTCTATAATCTGAATTATATTTGTTCTTAGGGTAAACTAATTATGCACTTAAAAAAAAGTTTCTAGGTGTTGTTGCCTAATAAAATTTAAAGGAGTTAGAGTTAATGAGTAGAGTAAGTTTTGAAAATTATGGTCAAATTTCTAGAGATAATAAAGAAAAATCATATACTTTATTAGCTGGTAGACTTAAAAATCAAGAAGAGTCTGAGAGGTGTATATTTCAAGATGTTATTAAAAAATTAGAAATAACCAGCAGTGACAAGGTGTTAGATATTGGGAGTGGACCTGGAAATATTGCTATTCCATTATCTTTTATTTGCGAGGAGATGACTGTTGTAGACCATCAGGATGTTTTGTTAAAATTAAAAGATCGATGTAATGGCATAAATAATTTACGATTTTTGGATGGAAATTTTATTGATATGCATATTGATAAAAAGTTCGACAAGATTATTGTTTACAGTGTGCTGCATTATTTAAAAAATAATAATGAGGTGATAGATTTTATTTTAAAAGCAATATCAATGTTGGAAGTTGGTGGGCTGGCCTTGTTTGGAGATATTCCAAATATATCAAAAAAGGAAAGATTTTCCAAAGGGCAGTTTGGAAAAGATTTTATTAGTAAATGGAACAAGATATCCCCACCAAATAGTCTTAAGATAAATAATCTTAAGCAAGATAATCAAAATGTAGTATTTGACGATAATGCTGTTATGTCTATAATTAAAAAAGTAAGATTAAGTGGTTTTCATGCTTATATATTACAACAGAAGTCAGGTTTGCCTTTCTGTTATAGCAGGGAAGATATTTTAGTTGTTCATCCAGATTCTGCTAAATAGATAGGTAATTTTTTTTTAATTTAGCCCCTATGATACAACTTGATTACCAGTGGCCTTCGTCATTTCCTACAATATTTTCATATGATAAAAATCTAACTAATAAATCTGCTGACATAATTATTGATAGAATTGAAGAATTTTTCAGTGAATATTATGGTTGCGGTGCTTACTTAATGCCATCTGGAAGATCGTCAATTTCACTTTTGATGCGTTATTTAGAGTTTGATCGAAATAAAACAGTTTTTATTACAAAATGGTCATCTAATTGCTTGTATTCATGTATAGGTCCTTATAGTAATATTTCTACAGATTTAGTTGATCCTGATTTAATTTTAGCAAATCATAAATGGGGTTATAAAGTAAATCTTCCTGAAGAATATTCATCAAAGATAATTATTGAAGACTCTGTCGATACAATCCATTCAGAAGTTTCATCTCTTTTTCAAAATAATGGCCTGGCTGAAATTATTTCATTGCCAAAGATAATTGGAAGTTTTTCAGGAGGTTTGATTGTAACTAAAGATACGGATTTAGCATCTTATATAAAGAGCCAGCAACAGAGTAATATTGAATTGGGATGCATCCAATCAGAAAGAAAATATAAGAGCTCTAAAAATGTAGCCCATAGCGCGTTGATTTGGCATTATTTTGAACATATTAATACGTCATTAGATATGAATGCTTTGAGGGATATAGAGAGCAATTTACATAACTTTTTTAACAATGCAAACATTATATCCAACAGAAGAGAAATGGTTTTGGACAAGTTTGTAAATTTATCATTTGATTCAGATAGACTTGGGCCAGTTGTGGTTTTTCCATTGTCACAATTTTCACTTATAGATAATAATACAGATATTATGGTACGTAGATTCAGCCACTCCTCGCCATTGCATAATGATACCTATGAAGAGTCGTATATACTTCCGATGCATTTTATGATTACAGATGAATACTTTAAATTGTTATTAGATCTAATTGTTGAGCGTTAGGTTAGTGATACACTTTTTTATGTTTTTGGATATGGACACAGAAAAAAACTACATACTGTGGAGAATATGATTCAAGAAGTAAATTTTTCGGAACACAATAATGTATTTTGTGATAGTTTAGAGGCGTTAGATTGGGCTTATCAACAAGGATTATCTAGTAATGCCTCGATTCACACCTGTTCGCCTGCAATGTTATGTGATAAGAAAAAAAATATCCATAATATTGAAGCCAGATGGACTGTTGATGAGTTGAAAAAGTTTCAAGGCGTAATTCAAAAGTTGACTGAAGATATATTTGATGCAGCTTTGAGTGTTGTTGGGGTTGAACGAGAGTTGGCGCTTGCAGTTTCTCAATCTGCATATCAATTTCAAAAGATTATTTATAAGGCTGCTTGTTTAGATGTCGATGATTTTACCAACTCTAGATTGTTTATCTATGTAGACGGAAAGACTGGTCCAGCAGGTAATATTATGAATTCTCCATGGGGGCAACTACTTTCATCTAACCAATTATTTTCAACGGTTAGTTATACGCTAAAGAACGATGAGTGGAAGATGCTTACTACCCAGGGTGTTTCTTATTGGAAGCGCTTTAGAGTTGCAGGTTATGAGACTATAATCTACCGGTTGGCAATAAAGTTAATGAAGAAACTTCCAAATTGGATGTTTAAAAAAGAAATTATCGTGCCAAATGAGAATGAGTTGAATATAGAAATAGTAACAGCATTAGTTTTGCATGGTGTGAAAGTTTCAAAGATTAAATTAGGCTCTATGCCTAATACTGATAACACGGTATTAGATGAAAATACTGTGTTACTCTATGAAGCGATTTTACCAATTATGTATAAAAGAATTGAAGAGTGGGTGACTCCATCTGCTGTAGAAGTCACTATGTCGTTATTTGAGGCTCATCTAGAAAAACAACTTAAAAAATTTAAATCATTAGTATTTGAATGGGAAAAGGTCATTGTAAAAAGTGATAATACAAGACGTGCTGTATTAATAAATACACCTGGAAATATCAATGGCCAGGCGTTATCTTATGTTTGTAGAAAAAATAGTGTTTTTTTAATGTCAAGCCAACATGGAGTAACTATAGAAATAAGCAAGGCGCATAATGCACTATCTGTTGGGTTTGATAATAGTGTCTCAGACGTCATATTCTCTTACAATTCTAAGATAATAGAGATTGAAAAAAATACATATTTTGACAAGTCTAAACATTATAGCGTTGGTATGCCTTTGCGCAACATAAGAATGAAATATTCAAAAATAATTGATAAATTAATACCGCCGATTATCTACATATCAACTAATTTGTATAGTATGGGGTTATCTTTATCCTCGAAAACAGATTATGGTAGAGCCGTAGATGAACAGAATATAGTTTCTTTAGTTTTAAGTAGGCTTCCACATAAGGTGCGTTATAAAACATATCCAGAGGATAATCGCAGATATGCTGATATAGATCCAGTGTTTAGTATTGTAAAGCAGGCCGATAACATAGAGCTATTTGATAAAAAGATAGATATGCGATATTTGGTAGCTGATCATAGCATATTTATAACCACTTGTGCTACAAGCACATTAAGTTGGCCAATTATGTCTGGAAAGCCAGTTATCTTTATTAATCAGAAAAACAACAACCCTCTTACAGATGATGCATATGTTTGCTTTTCAAAAGGCATATTTGTTTTTGATGATGATGAAAAAAATTTCCATTACAACCTTAGGGAGTTTTTATCTCAGCCACTAGATAAGATAGAAAGACTATGGCAAGAGAAAAAAAGTGCACGTAGAGATATGATTAGAGAATACTTTAATGCTTATCCATTTGGTGCTGGTGTGCGGGCTGCAAAAATAATAATACAAGAGTATTTATAAAGTACTAGAAATCTTTCATATAGTTAAGAATATAAAAAATTATGTCTATTAAAATTGTCGCGATAGTACAAGCAAGAATGGACTCAACAAGATTGCCAGATAAAGTGCTTAAATCAGTTGTAAACAGGCCAATGATTGAACTTTTACTGGCTAGATTATCACAATCAAGCGAATTAGATGAAATTATAGTTGCCACCTCTAAAGATCCAACAAATGATCGGTTGCAAACAGTTGTAGAATCTTTGGGTTTTAAGTGTATTAGAGGTAGTGAAAACGATGTATTGAATCGATATTACATGGCTGCAAAGTCAGTATCAGCAGATGTTATTGTACGCATTACTGGTGACTGCCCTTTTGTAGACCCTATATTAGTTGATCAATGTGTTCGAGAATTCAAGAGATCAGGTGTAGACTATCTTTCAAATACTAACCCCGTAACTTATCCTGATGGTTTGGATGTAGAAGTAATATCATTTGCATCACTTGAGCAAGCAAATAATGAAACTTATTCAGAATTTGATAAGGAGCACGTCACTCCATTTATTCGTAATACTAATACCTTCTCCAAATTATCAATAAGTCATACCCAAGATCTATCAAACCTTAGGTGGACTGTAGATGAGCCTGAAGATTTAATCGTGGCAACCAATGTATTTGAGTATTTTTCACCCAATATTTTTTTTAATTGGCAACAGGTATTAGAGTTAAGTAAAAGATATCCAGAATTGTTTCAAGCTAATCAACATATAAAAAACAACGAAGGTGCGACTATTGGCACAGGACAGAAGTTATACAAAAGAGCAAAAAAAGTTATTCCAGGTGGCAATATGTTGCTATCCAAAAGACCAGAGATGTTTTTGCCTGATAAGTGGCCGGCTTATTTTAGTAAATCTAAAGGTTGTAAAGTTTGGGATCTAGATGGAAAAGAATATATTGATATGTCTATTATGAGTATAGGCACAAATATATTGGGTTACGGTCATCCAGAGGTTGATGAGGCAGTAATAAAAACTGTAAAAGATGGCAATATGTCTACCCTTAATTGCCCAGAAGAAGTACATTTAGCAGAAAAGTTAATTGAAATTCACCCTTGGGCAGAGATGGTTCGCTTTGCTAGAGCTGGTGGTGAGATAAACGCTATTGCTATTCGTATTGCACGAGCATCTACAGGTAGAGATAAAATTGCTATTTGTGGCTACCATGGTTGGCATGATTGGTATTTATCAACTAATTTGAATAATGATAAGAATTTAGATGGACATTTATTACCAGGATTACAACCAAACGGTATTCCTAGGGGGTTGACGGGCACAACATTACCTTTTAAATATAACGATATTGAACAATTAGAACAGCTTATTAAAGACAATCATGGTGAAATTGCCGCTATTAAAATGGAGGTCTCTAGAAATGATAGACCTCAAGATAACTATTTACAAAAAGTAAGAGATTTGGCAACAGAGAATGGCATTATTTTAATTTTTGATGAATGCACTTCAGGGTTTAGAGAAACTTTTGGTGGTTTACACAAAAAATATAAAGTTGATCCAGATATGGCTATCTTTGCTAAAGCTTTGGGTAACGGTTATGCTATTTCTGCCTGTATTGGTAAACAGAAGTTTATGCAAGCGGCACAACAAACATTCATTAGTTCTACATTTTGGACCGAGCGCATTGGTCCAACAGCAGCACTTAAAACACTAGAAGTAATGGAGGCGGAGAAGTCTTGGGAGAAAATTACTAAAATTGGCAAAAGTATTTCTAAGAATTGGCTAGCGTTAGCAGATAAACATAATGTAAGTATTAATACTTGGGGGCTCCCAGCATTAACTGGCTATACATTTAATTCATCTAATGCGCTTGCTTACAAAACCCTGATCACACAAGAGATGCTAAAAAAAGGTTTTTTAGCGGCTAATAGTGTTTATGTATGTATAGAGCATAAACAAGATGTAGTGGATGGATATTTTTCAGCGCTAGATCCAATATTTTTAACAATAAAAGAATGCGAAGATGGGCTAGATGTTAATACTTTATTAGATGGTCCAATATGTCATAGTGGATTTAAGCGTCTAAATTAATGAAAATAATTTTCCGAGTAGACGCATCGTTACAAATAGGTACAGGGCATGTTATGCGTTGCCTAACCCTTGCAAAAGTATTAAAAGAAAATGGTGCAAAGGTTAGTTTTATTTGTCGTAAGCATAATGGAAATTTAATAGAGAAGATTCGTGCAGAGGGTTTTAATGTTGTTGAATTGGAATTATTACAAGACGTTCAAATTGATAATAAATTAGCGCACTCACATTGGTTAGGTGCAACACAGCATCAGGATGCAAAAGAGTGTGTTAATATTTTACAAGCAAAGAAGGCAGACTGTCTAATTGTTGATCATTATGCACTAGATGAAGATTGGCACAATGAATTAAATAGGTATTGCGATAAGTTAATAGTGATTGATGATATTGCCGATAGAAAGTTTGAATGTGATGTCTTACTTAATCAAAATTTAGGTGCTTGTGAGGATGATTACAATAATAAAATTCCTAATGAGTCTACATTATTGCTAGGATGTGATTATGTATTGTTACGTCCAGAGTTTGCAAAACTACGAGAACAAGCCTTAAAGAAAAGAGAAAATACTAAAGATATAAAAAATATTTTAATCAGTATGGGTGGCAGCGATCCTGATAATCTAACTTATAATATTTTGCAAAATATTAACAATGATTTCAATATTACCGTAGTTTTAGGTTCATCAATACCACATATTGAAATGATAAAATCTTATGCTATCAATAAAAATATTAATGTTATAGTAGACGCAAACAATATGGCAGAGCTTATGCTTAATGCAGATTTATCGATTGGGGCTGGTGGCTCTACTTCTTGGGAAAGATGCACTTTAGGATTACCAACACTATTGTTTATTACAGCAGATAATCAAAAGGATGTTGCAAAGAATCTAGAGAAAGTTGGTGCGGTTAAGATTGTTAAAGATCTAAAACAAGATTTATATTTTATTTTAAGTAATTTGAATGCTTGGAAGGTTATGTCTAATAAGGCGAGTCAGGTTAGTGATGGCTTGGGTACAAATCAAGTTGCAGAATACATATTAAAAATATGAAAGCAATTGTATTGACGGGGTATTCTTCAGGGTTGGGTCGTGCTATTCACAATAATCTTGTGAAAGTAGAAACTAATTCTAGGCTGTTTTTTATAGGTAGAGGATTAGACCAATTAAAAGAAAGTAAAAATAGGGTTTATATTCAGCTTGATCTTTCTAATCTATCGGATATTAATTCGTTTGAATTTGATGCATATCTTAAAGATATTGATGAGTTGATTTTTATAAGTAATGCTGGCACAATAATCCCAATATCACCAATTTTGGATATAAAAGTAGAGAAACTCTATGAGTCTGTTAATGTAAATTTTCTTGCTCCAGTGTTATTAATAAGTAAATTCAAAAAATATGTAGATAAAATTAAAATTATTAATATATCAAGTGGAGCTGCAACCAAACCTGTGCCTTATTGGTCTTTATATTGCGCTAATAAATCTGCAATAAAAATGTTTTTGGATACAGTTTCGTTGGAAAAAGAAATAAGTGTTGAACATTTTGATCCAGGAATGGTTGATACAAATATGCAGGCAATTATTCGAGAAAAGTCCAAAACATATAATGAGCTTGATTTTTTTATGGAGGCTAGTGATAACGGAAAATTACAAGATCCGTATAATGTTGCAACAGAGATTTGTAGGATGATATTGTGAAAATAGCGATTATTTCAGATATACATAGCAATATATATGCACTTGAATCAGTATTAAAAGATATACAGCAGAGAAAATGCGATACAGTATTGTGCTTGGGGGATTGTGTTGGCTATTATTATTGGCCAGATATGGTGATCAATGTATTAAAAAAAGTTGATAATATTCTTATAATTCAAGGAAATCATGAAGAAATGTTGTTTTTATCCTTGAAAGATTCTAAGTTTAAAGACAAGGTTAGAAAAAAGTATGGAAAAGGAATTGATTATGCTTGCAATTCTATATCTGCAATTAATTTGGATTTTTTAGAAAAACTGCCAAAAAAAAGAAGTTTATTATTAGGTGGTAAGAAAATTGGAGTGTTTCACGGGTCTCCAAACAGTACTGAACAGTATATATATCCAGATGTAAATCAGAAAACATTGACAGATATTGTAGATAATAAATTTGATGTAATGCTCTTTGGCCATACTCATCATCAATTTATATCTTATTTTAATAGTACTTTAATAATAAACCCTGGATCTGTTGGGCAAGCGAGAGATGTAAGAGGCTTGGCAGCCTACTCAATATATGACACAGATTCTGGTTCTGTCTTACCGCTTAGATTGAAGTACAACTCTAAAAGTGTTGTTCAAAAAATCAATGAAGTTGAGAATGGGGATGTAAAAATGATATCTGCAATTCAAGGAAAGGAAGTGTGAGAAAACTACGTTTTTTGGTAACCGGCGTTGCTGGTGATATAGGGTTTGGTATTGGTAAAATTTTAAGAAAATCTTTTTCAGATTCTTTTTTATTAGGTATTGACACTAATCAAGATAATCCTGCCTTAATGGTATTTGATCAATTTATAAAGTCATATCATGCTGATCTTGACAATTATTACAAAGATATTATTGCATTGGTTATAGAAAAACAAATTAACTTTATAATTCCAACAAGCGAATCTGAAATTTCCATTTTTTGGGAGAAGGGTTTAGTTAGTTTTTTCGAAAATATCAATGTATCTGTATTAATACTAGATCAAGACATTGTAAATACTTCACTTGATAAATTCAAAACATTTAAGTTTTTAAAAGTGAATGGATTCTCATATCCAAATACTTATCTTGCTAAAGACTTTAAAACTCAAAATAATTTTCCTATGATCTTTAAATTAAGATCGGGTCAAGGATCCAAAGAGCTTAGAATTTTACACTCTTTAGGCGATATTAAAGTCTCAGAAAAGACCGATAAGTACATTGTTCAAGAGTTATTATCTGATGAAAATCAAGAGTATACATGTTGTGTTTTTAGTGATGGTAACATCTACAGATCGATTGTTATTAGGCGTAAATTAAAAAATGGATTTACCTATTCAGGAGAGGTTGTTGAAGATCAGGAAATTGATACATATATTGTAGATATTTCAAAAGCATTGAAATTGAAGGGGTCTATTAATTTCCAATTAAGAATGACAGATAGAGGTCCTGTGTTGTTTGAAATAAATCCTAGATTTTCCAGTACTGTTGTTTTTAGAGATAAGTTAGGTTTTTCAGATTTGATTTGGTCAGTTCAATTAATGTCAAAAAACAAAATTTCAAAATATATAAAACCTAAGAATGGCACTAAAGTTTATCGTGGAATAAACGAATATATTATTTAGTGTTAAGCTTGAAAGGTAATTGTATTTTTATTGTAAGAATATTAGATAGATAATTTAATATTTTCATATGTATTACCCTTGATTTACATAGTGGAAGCCCACTTATCAATGTTAATGTTAATATTTTTTTAACTTGATTTTTCGATTTAAAAAAATACGGCATATTAAAATTTAATTTTTATCAGACTTGAGAGATGGTAAATAAAATACTATAAAATTACAACTTATTTTTTAGTGTAAATATATTTCAAAAAACAGCATAACTTAACATGATAAGAAAAAATTGTATTGAGATTGAAGGAAGAAAAATTGGGCCAAATTATAGGCCTTATATAATTGCAGAATTGTCGGCAAATCATAATGGAAGCCTTGAAAAGGCATTGGAGCATATCGAGGTTGCCGCTAGTTGTGGGGTAGATGCGGTAAAAATACAAACTTATACACCTGACACCATGACTATAGATTGTGAAAAAGATGATTTTCAGATTAATGGTGGATTATGGGATGGATATAGCTTGTATCAATTATATAAAGAAGCGCATACGCCATATGAATGGCATAAAGCAATTTTTAAAAAAGCCAAAGAGGTAGGTGTAACAATTTTCTCAACACCATTTGATGAGACTGCAGTAGAGTTATTAGAAGGATTAAGTGTTCCAGCTTATAAAATTTCCTCATTTGAGTTGATCGATTTATTGTTGATAAAAAGAGTAGCTCAAACTGGAAAACCTATGATAATGTCCACAGGTATGGCTAGTTTCAAGGAAATTGAAGAAGCGGTAGAGATGGCATATAGTAATGGCTGTAAGGAATTGATAGTATTGCATTGTATTAGCGCCTATCCATCGCCTTATAATCAAGCAAATCTGGCAACTATTTCAGACTTGCAAAGACATTTGAATGTATTAGTTGGTTTATCTGACCATACTCTCGGTACCGTTGTAGCAGTAACCTCAGTGGCATTAGGTGCTTGTTTAATTGAAAAACACTTTATTATTGATAAAAACAATGTCGGACCGGATTCTAGTTTTTCACTTGAACCGGATGAGTTAACTAATTTAGTGGAACAGACTAAGATTGCCTTTGATGCTATTGGTAAGTCAGGGTACCAGTTAAAACCCGCTGAAGAAGCTAGTATTAAATTTAGAAGGTCATTATATTTTGTGAAGGATATCAGGTCAGGAGTAGTTGTTCAGAATGAGCATGTAAGACGGATCAGACCTGGGTTTGGCTTACCGCCAAAACATTTTAATGAAATTATAGGCAGGAGAGCTAAGAAAAATATAATGAGAGGCACTCCTGTGACTTGGGATTTGATTGAGTGAATGTAATAAAATAATTATTTTTAGAGTTGAGGTTTAGAGGAAAAAAAATGCGTAAAAATTTATTATTATGGTGCTCTCCAGGTTTTGGCATGGTAGATATGTGGCTGCCTGTTATTAGAAAGTTAAAAAAAAAGGGTGATATAAAAATTGATTTTGTTTTTCCAGAACCATCATCTATACGATTAGAGGAAAAAAATAGTACTTTATTTAATCTTTCTGAACAATTTGCAGACAAAGTGATCTACAAGGGTTATTCCGGAAGATGGTTTATGGCACACACACTATCTGAAGCACGTATTGGAATTAAATTCAGTAATTTTGATGAAAAAATATCATTTTTTGCTGCTAAATTAATGAAAGGCAGAGCGTCTAAATATTTTTTATTAAAAATAATTGGCAAGTCTATTTCAGTAATATCTAGATACATTTTTTACATAAAAGAGAATTTTAGCAATATCGATCTATTTAATGTTGGTTTATTTAAAAAGATTGATGGAGTTCTTTGTGATATTGTTGTCGAAAATAAGACTGTAAATAAAGAGCTAAGGAACGAACTTCAAGATGTTCATAAGTTTTCTATATTCCATGGTTTAAATGCACTTTGGGTAGCGTCTGCTTTTAATTGCGAACAATTTGTTAAAAAAAGATCGGATGTTGTTGTTTATAGCATGTCAAATTTAGAGTCAAACGGATATAAAAAATGTTTTGGGATTATGGAAGAAAATATAGTTCGTGTTGGTATTCCAAGGCATGACAAAGATTGGATTGATTTTGTTATTAATGAGTCTCACACTCTTAAAGAGCAAAAATTTGAGCCATTTGTTTTTGTTATTGGGAGGCCTGCATCTCCATACAATACAGTAGAAAGAAAGAAAAAAGCATTAAAAAATATGCATGATATAATATGCGTGAAATATAATCTAAAGCTAATTGTAAAATCACATCCAAAAGAGTCTCTTGATGGTATAGATGGCCGTATATATTCAGAGGCATTGGGTTTGAAAAATTACGGAAAAACGTGGATATACTCTGATAGACACCCATTTGTTTTAGGTAATAAAGCAATTTTTGCTGTTTCATTTTACTCTGGTGTTGGTACGGATATGTTGGCAATTAATAAACCTACAATAGAATATCTTGATTTGTCTAACTTAGATTTGTATGATAATAACGATGCTTTAAGAGATAAACATGGGGAGCCTGTATTTGAATTGAGATATGCAGGCTTAGTTCTTGGTGCAAGCTCTAAGGAGCGGTTTAGTCAGCATGTTGAATCTATTTTAAATCAACGTGAAGAGGTAATTTTATTACTGTATTCAAAATATAAAGAGTATTACAATCCACTTGAATGTGCATCAGAAGTGGTGGCAAGTGATATTTACAATAAGCTTAAGGGGCTTTAATATGAAATACAAAAAAAATTGGTATAATTCAGAGAATATATGGAAGCGTAGGCTAGCGAGTTATTATAGTAAATTGTCGGGATATTTGACATATAAGCCGTTAAAGTATATTGGCATGTTTTTGGGGATGGTGCTTAGTAAGGCGCCAATAATATTTTCGTCTTCATTAAAGCAAGAGTTAAGGTTGACAACAAAGATGCCTACATCTTTGGATATAAAAGTTATTGTAGATAGAACAAAGGATCATAGTAGAGCGCAATTTTGTAATAAAGAAAGGTTGACTTGTGAATGGGTTACAAAATATTATCAAAAGGGTGACACCATATACGATATTGGCGCCAATATTGGTGCGGTATCTTTAGTTTCAGCAGCACATCTAAAAAAAGACTGCCTAATTTATTCTTTTGAGCCTTTACCATCAACATTTAATATGTTGTTTAAGAATATAATGATAAATGACTTCGATAAAGTAATAGTGCCGCTGAATATCGCCTTATCTGATAAAGTTGAAATAAGTAATTTTAACTTAACCTCAATAGAGAGTGGAACTAGCGGGCATAGTGTCGATGATAAATCGGTTTTGAGAAATTTTAATAAAAGTTTAACTGTATTTACTCAGACACTAGACAATCTTGTTGAGTCTTATCATATTAAGCTGGCAGACCATATTAAAATTGATGTTGATGGAATTGATTATAGGGTGTTATTAGGAGGGGAGAAGAGTGTGTTAAATAACCCAACATTAAAAACAATTTTGATTGAAAAAAATGACAACGAAGATAAAATTAGAGATTTGGTAAAAAAATATGGGTTTGTTGAGATTGAATTAAAAGATCGTAAAGGTGTGTATGGAAATATAGGTTTTGTCAGGGATTATAAAAGTTAAACAATTGAGTGTGTAAAATTAATTTCAACAAATTAAGAGAGTATTGATAAATTTAGAGTGATGAATAAAAAAAATCCAAAAGTTCTTATAACTACGGTTCCATTTGCAAATAAAAACCACCTTCCATTAGAATTATTAGATAAAAACAATATTGAATATCTAATTAATCCATTGAATAAGAAGTTAACTGAAAATGAATTGGCAGAGATGGTAACTGATTTTGATGTAATTATTGCTGGCACTGAAACTATCAGTAAGAAGGTGATATGTAGTGCGACTAATTTAAAGATGATCTCCAGAGTGGGTATTGGCTTAGATAGTGTTGATTTACTGGAAGCACAAGCACAAGGTATTATTGTTTCTTATACTCCAGATGCACCAGCACCAGCAGTTGCAGAGTTAACTGTCGGACTTATGTTAACTTTACTTAGGTCAGTGCAAATATCCAACCTGGAAATGCATAATGGTAAATGGCATCGGTTTTTTGGTAGACGATTGTCTGAGGTAACTATTGGCATTATTGGTGTTGGCCGAATTGGTAAGTTGATACTGCAACATTTACAAGGGTTTGGCTCTCTAAAAATATTGGTTAACGACACTACTCCCAACGACGAATTGAATAAAAAATTTAACATTAAATGGGTTGATAAAGAGACAATCTACCGGCAAGCAGACATAATCACCATTCATACTCCATTAACTTCTCAGACAAAAAATATGGTTAAAAAAGAGCAGTTGTTAAGCATGAAATCAAATGCAATAGTAATTAATACTGCTCGAGGTGGTATTATTAATGAGCAAGATTTATTCAGTGTAATGCAGACAGGCCATTTAAGTGGTGCAGCTATAGATGTGTTTGATTTTGAACCTTATAACGGAGAATTGAGAAAAATTCAGCGTTGTATTCTCACTGCGCACATGGGATCTATGTCAGTTGATTGTCGTACCCGTATGGAGATAGAAGCCACTGAAGAGGCAGTGCGTTTTTTAACCAATAAACCACTAGAAAGTATTGTTCCAGAGGAAGAGTATGCAGTGCAGAGAGAGGGATTAAAATGAAGAAAGCAGTAGTGGTTGGTGGTAGTGGTTTCATCGGTTCTCATGTGGCTGATCATCTTAGTGAAGCAGGGTATCAAGTAACTATCTACGACAAAACAGAGTCACAATGGTTACGGGATGATCAAAAGTTCGTAGTTGGTGATGTGCAAGATGATAAAAAACTGGATCACGTTATCTCAGGTGCAGATGTAGTTTATAACTTTGCGGCTTTAGCAGATTTAAACCAAGCCTTAGAGCAACCGCTCAAAACTATAAATATTAATATTCTGGGCAATGTTAATGTGATGGAATCCTGTCGTACACACAAGGTTAAGCGCTTCATCTACGCCAGCACAGTCTATGTCTACAGTCGAGAAGGTGGATTTTATCGATGTAGTAAACAGGCATCAGAGTCCTATGTTGAAGAATATCAGGAAATCTACGACCTAGATTATACTATTCTACGTTATGGGTCCTTATATGGACCACGTGCAGATAAAACAAATGGTCTTTACCGAATAGTGCAATCAGCCTTGAAAAGTGGTATTGTTAGTTATGAAGGGGATGTTGATGCAATGCGTGAATATATACATGTAGATGATGCGGCTAGAGCAAGTATCGATGCCCTTAGTGATGAGTTTAAAAATAAAAGTGTAGTGTTAACAGGTCAAGAACCAATGCGTGTGATTGATATGTTGAAAATGTTAGCAGAAATATTAGGTTATTCGACAGATTCAGTAAAATTTATTGAAGATAAATATGCAGGACACTATGTAAGAACGCCCTATGCATATCAGCCAAAACTAGGTAGAAAATATATCCCACCTATGCATGTTGATTTGGGGCAAGGGTTATTACAAGTAATTAATGAAATTAACAGAGAAAGTTAGTTTGAGAGTTAATCTTATTAAAAAGGCAGAGGTTGTTTTTTGGGATTTTGATGGTGTTATTAAAGATTCGGTAGAGGTAAAATCAGATGCTTTTGAGCAAATTTTTCTGCCCTTTGGTAAAGAAATTGCAAAAAAAATCAAGATGCATCACGAAATCAATGGCGGAATGTCCAGGTTTGACAAACTACCAATTTATCTTGATTGGTCGGGCGTGGTGCCGTCACGGCAACTGGTTGATGAATATGCAGAAAAATTTTCACTGTTAGTAAAGCAAAAAGTAATCGATTCAGAATGGGTAGATGGTATATTGGAGTATTTGCAAAACAACTACAAACGACAGCAGTTTTTTTTAATTACGGCCACCCCACAACAAGAGATAGAAGATATTTTATTTCAACTAAAAATAGAAAACTTCTTTAATGAAGTGCTTGGTTCGCCAACAAAAAAAAGTAATGCAATTGAAAGGCTATTAAGACAATATTCAATATCACCTGAAAATGCAGTAATGGTTGGCGATGCAGATAGTGATTATCAAGCAGCACAATTTAACAACATTCAATTTGTATTAAGGCGAACTGAGTTGAATGAAACACTTCAACAAAAATTAGAATGTCAGATGGTGTGTAATTTCCAAAAGATATAACACTTAATAAATTTAATTAGAAGATTTTAATATGAAATTTAAAGTATTTATTTTAGATGTAGATGGTGTAATGACCACCGGCCATTTTTTATACTCAGAAGCAGGGAAACAGATGAAAATTTTTGGACCAGATGATAATGATGGTTTGGGACTACTAAATCCTTATATTGAAATCAGGTTTGTTACTGGAGATAGAAAAGGTTTTCCGATTAGCAACAAAAGGATTAAAGATGATATGAAGTTTAAACTTGATTTGGTTAGTACTATTAAGAGAATTGAGTGGATTAATGAGAGATATAATCCAAAAGAAGTGATTTATATGGGTGATGGTATTTTTGATCATTATGTAATGAAAGAAGTTGGTATAAAACCCCCACAATTTAAGACAACAATCTAAGATTTCTTATTTCGAACGAGTTAAACTTAACCCAACAATTCGGAGTAAAAAATATGAGTAAAAAGCGAACAACCT
>Ga0233434_1001213_pt1 | contig 26224 bp, 24 predicted proteins | sample SI_122_August201_4_FD_182738 | JGI IMG/M metagenome (GOLD analysis project Ga0233434, IMG submission 182738) | Seawater microbial communities from Saanich Inlet, British Columbia, Canada - SI_122_August2016_120_MG | ecosystem: Environmental > Aquatic > Marine > Inlet | place: Canada: British...
CTTGTAGTGAGACTGAAAAAAAGAGTCTTATTAAATGTGGAATAGATGAAAACAAAATTCTTTATGTTCCATTAGGAGTTAAAACTTTAAAATTAGATTTTACAAAAAGAGTTGGAAAAAATATTACCTATATTGGAAGATTAACTAAAACTAAAAATGTGGAATTATTAATCAAAGCATTTGCACAATTAGATAACACTGATGCTAATTTGACAATAGCTGGCCCTGATTATGGGGAATTACCTATGTTGAAAAATCTTGTACAAAAATTAAAAATAGAAAATAGAGTTAGTTTTACAGGATGGATTTCTGAAAAAGAGAAAATAGAATTATTATCTAAAACATCCATTTTTGTCCATCCATCATTAGAAGATATATTTTCTTTATCTCTTGCAGAAACATCTGCATCTGGAGTACCTGTAATTGCATTTGGTGGTACCGGTACTTCTGAAATTATTGTTGATATGATAACTGGAAAAATTGTGAAAGACAAAAATTTAGAATCATTAAAAGATGCTATGGATTATATTTTGAACAACCCAGATCTCATAAATAAATTTTCAGAAAATGGACGTATTTTAACTACTAAAAAATATAATTGGCTACAAACTGCATCTGATTTAGAAAATCTTTACTCAAAGTTAATTTAATTAATCATTTTTTTTAATCCTTCATCTAAAGTAATTTTTGATTTCCAGCCTAATTTTTTTAGTTTAGTTGCATCACAAATAATATTTTTTGCATCAATTTTTCTATTTTGTTCTGAATTATTTTTTATTACTATTTTCTTCGCATATAGTTTTTCAAATTTTTTACATATTTCTTTAATTGAATAACTTTTTTCTGTTCCAACATTGTAAATATTGAATCCATCAATATTCTTTAAAATTATTTTAAATGCATCTATAATATCTGAAATAAAAATAAAATCACGTTTTGAATTTATATTTCCTAATTTAATTATATTTGAATTTTTCATTTGTTTTACTATACTAGGTAATACACAGTGATTGTTACTTTTTGGACCATAAACTGAAAAAATTCTTACAATTGAAATATCCATATTAAATTGTTTTTGATATGATTCACAAAGAATTTCTCCTGCTAATTTACTTCCAGCATATATTGAAGTTGGTGAAGTAGATGCTATTTCACTAATTGGTATTTTTTTAGGAATTCCATAAACATGACTTGTACTTGCATATATTATCTTACAATTATTTTTTCTTGAGGCTTCTAATATTTTTTGAGTACCTAAAACATTTGTTGTAATACATTTTTCAGGAAAATCTTCACAAATTTTTGGATCTGTAATTGCTGCTAAATGAATTACACAAAAAATATTTTTAAAATCTTTTGAAGTAATTTCATTAACATCTTTAATAATATGATTTATTTTACTTTTTTCCCCTTTTTTTGATAATCCTATTATTTCATATTCTGTTAGTAAATTATCTATAAGATTTTTTCCAATAAATCCACTACTGCCTGTTATCAAAATTTTCTTCAAAAAATCACTCTCATTATTTTAAATTTAGATAAATTTTTAACAACATATTAACATTAAAGATAACGAGAATTATAGTTATGAAAAAAGCGTTAATTACAGGCGTCACAGGACAAGATGGGGCATATCTTGCAGATTTTTTAATTAATAAAGGATACAAAGTATTTGGAACATTTAGAAGATTATCTACTCCAAATTTTTGGAGATTACAGTATCTTGATATTCATAATAAGGTAAATCTAATCCCAGGTGAAATATCTGATTCTGCTTCAATCGCAAACGCTCTAGAAATTTCACAACCCGATGAAATTTATCATTTAGCTGCACAAAGTTTTGTTGGAGTATCATTTTCTCAACCACTCTATACTAGTAATATTACTGGAATTGGTGTTACAAGAATGTTAGACGAAATAAAAAAATTTAATAAAAAAATTAAATTTTATCAAGCATCTTCTAGTGAATTATACGGATCACAAAATGATAAAATACAAAATGAATTAACTAATTTTAAACCTTCTAGTCCTTATGCAATTTCAAAACTGTATGGATTTTGGATGACAAACATGTATAGAAAAAGTTATGACATGTATACTGTAAATGGAATTTTATTTAATCATGAGTCTCCTCTACGTGGTTTAGAATTTGTTACAAGAAAAATTTCTAATGGTATTGCAAAAATTTCGTTAGGATTAACAAAAAATTTGAATTTAGGTAATATGGATGCTAAACGAGATTGGGGATATGCACCAGAATTTGTAGAAGGTATGTGGTTAATGTTACAACAAAAGACTCCAGATGATTATGTTTTATCAACTTCAGAAAACCATTCTGTTAAGGAGTTTGTAGATGAAGCATGTAAAATTGCAGGTATTTCTTCAACAAAAATAAAATCGACAAAAAATAATTTACGACCATTTGATGTTGAAAATTTAAAAGGTGATAATAGAAAAGCAATTAAAAAATTAGGCTGGAAACCAAAAACAAAATTTAAAAAATTAGTAAAAATTATGGTTGAAGAAGATATATCTAGATGGGAACGATGGTTAAAAGGAGAGCAATTTCCATGGGATGCACATGATTATTGAATAAGTTAGTACTTCACGTTTCCAGAGTTTTTTTTATTTTTATTCAAATTAGGTGGATTAACTAGAATACCCAATCCAATTTTCCTACTAATATCTACGACAATATAAAAAATGACTTCTAGATTCAATTTCATAATACAATCTATATTTCTAAAAAAGATCATCTTGTCTAAATTTTTCCAACACCATTTAGTAAATGGATAATACAAAAATAATGATTCTAACAAATTAAATTTATATGATTTAATGTAATTAAAATAACCACTGCTTGAAACCCCCCCATCATATCTATAATTTAAAACTTCATCTAACACAAAAATGTCTCCATATTTTAATACATTTAGCATTGTTGCAAGATCAAACCCTGTAATAAATTCTGAAACAAAAATTTTTTGAATCTGTTTAGTACGATAAATTCCATAAAATGCTTGATGATGCCCACGTGTTTTTAGATGGGTTCTAATTTTTTTCCTATAAGGGCCAAAAGTTGGAATGTTTTTTAATGGTGTAAAAGATCTTATTATTTTTTTTTTAAGTTTTCTAAAAAATCCTATTGTTTGTTTTTCTGACAAAAATTCTGTTTTTTCACCATAAGGTTTTACTTGTGAAATACTACATGCAACTCTATTATTCTTTTTTAAAACAGAAATATTTTTTTCAATAAAGCCTGGCAAAATTTTATCATCTACTGCAGTCCACATGAAATATTCTCCTTTAGCTTTCTTTAATACAAAATCAAAATTCCAATTAGGCCCTAAATTTTTTTCTTGTAAAAAAAGTCTTATTCGATCATCTTTTGATGTAAATTCTTCACAAATTTTTTTGGTAGAATCCGTTGAACCATTATCTGATATAATCAATTCAAAATTATCATAATTTAGATTAAGTATTGATAAAATTTTTTCTACTAAAAATTTTTCACCATTAAAAACTGGTATCCCAATGGTTAATTCTGGATTAGAATTCATTTATGTATCAATATCAAATATCTGGTTCTATTTAATATTACATTTACACTAAAATGATTGTTTAAAAATTGGATATAAAATACTAATTTCTAAAATAACATATTTTATGTAGTTTGATCTATTTCTAACAATGAAAATCATTTTTCTTGGCGCAGGTACAATAATTCCAGATGTATCTGTGTCTGATCTTAGATCTTATTCATCTATCTTAATTGAAATTTATAATGAAAAATTACTTTTTGATATTGGACCTGGAACATTATCCAAAATGCAAAATTTAAGAATAAATACACAGAAATTTCCTGATTTTCTTTTCATTACTCATTTTCATATAGATCACTGTTTGGATTACATTCCGCTTGTTAAAAGCAGATGTTTTCATCCAAAAATTTCTAATCTTGCTATAGGAAAAAAATTAAATGTGTTTGGGCCTCCTGGTTTAAAACAATGGAATAAAGATATTTTTCAAAAAGTGATTAAATGGAATTACATGTCATCTGAATTAAATTATAGAAAAGTAACATCTCTCTCTGAAGTAAAAAATGGTAATGTATTAACAAAAAAAAATTGGAAAATTACATGCTGTCCAATTGATCACGATAATGGCATTGCATATAGGTTAGATTCCAAAGGAAAATCATTTGTATATTCAGGAGATATGGGATATGATGAAAATCTTTGTGAATTAGGAAAAAATGCTGATCTTGTAGCAATAGAATGTTCATTTCCTAATAAAAAATCATTAACTGGTAAACATCTTGAGCCTGAATTAATTGGAAATCTTGCAAAAATTGGTAATTTTAAAACTATTATCTTGACACATCTATACCCAATTGTTAATGGTAAGGAAAAATCAATCATTAAAAAAATTCAAAATATTGCTGATTGTAAAGTTCTAATTGCAAATGATATGAAAACAATGAAACTTTAATTCTTTTTAAAAAAACTGCATATTCCGTCAATTACTCTTTTTACGTCATCAGAATGCATGTTGGAATGTAGTGGTATGGTCAAAACTTGTTTAACTATTTTTTCAGTTATTGTCATATCTCCAAATCTTTCATTGGAAAAATACTCGTGTTTGTGAACAGGAATAAAATGAATCCCTACATCAATATCTAATTTATCTAGATGCTGAATTAACTCTTCTCTTTTATTATTAATAATTCTTAAACAATAAATGAATGGAGAAATAGTTGAAAAATCTGTATTTGGAATTTTCAATTCATCAATTTTTTTAAATGCAGCATTATAATCTTGACATATTTTTTGTCTATTTTTTATAAATTCATCAATTCTTTTAATCTGTGAAATTCCTACACTTGCCATAATGTTTGTAAGGTGATATCTGTACCCTTCACTGATTACATCATAATCCCATGCTCGTTTATTTTTATAGCGTTCCGTTGTATCTTTATCTACCCCAAGCAAACGCATTTTTTGTAGTTTTTTAAACTCATCTTCATTGTTAACAATAACACAACCTCCATCAATACTTGTAACAATTTTTACTGGATCAAAACTAAAACATGTAATATCTCCATAACTTCCAATTTTTTTATTATCAATACTCGTACCAAATGCATGCATTGCATCTTCAATTACACGTAAATTGTGTTTATCAGCTAGCTCAAAAACTTCATTTTGGTCACATGGAATCCCCGCAAAATGTAATGGGATAATTGCTTTAGTTTTTTCTGTAATTAATTTTTCAGCTTTTTCACAGTCAATTCCCAAATTATCTTCTTTAATATCGCACATGACGACCTTTGCACCTGTCATCTTAACTGCTTGATGATCTGCAACATAATTGAATGATGGCGTGATCACTTCATCTCCTGGACCTATGCCAGCACAACGTAATGCTATGTGTAGTGCAGATGTTCCAGTATTTGTTGCAACAACAAATCTATCTTTAAGATCTAAAAATTTTGTAATTCTTTCTTCAAATTCCTTCGTTGAGGCCCCCATTCCTAACCATCCAACATCTAATGCATCTTTAAGATGCTTTTTTGTATCGTTACCGATAGATGGTTGAAAAACTGGTATTCTCTTCATGTTGTTTTTGTTTGCTCTTTTTCTATAAATCTATCCTAATAATTTTCCATGGTAGCAGCATTACTCCACTAATTTGTAATCTATTCCCATCTTCTAGTTTTTCTGTATATGCAGTAAATTGATCAATGGGAGGCTTTGGAATATCAATATTAATATCAAAATCAAATGTTTCAATATTTTTTGCACCTAATTCATATGCATATTTTTTGAACTGAGGAAGACTGTACACATTATTATAATCATTAAAATATTTTTTTCCAGTCTCTGTTTTGAATTCCCTTATTTGTGTAATAAAATCAATATCTCCATCATAAAATAATGAACTTAAAAAAATATGATCTTTTGTAACTGAAAATAATTCCTTTAACATTTGGTCATAATATGGTAACCAAGAAAGAGTTCTCCAATTGATTGATATATCAAATTTTTTAGTATATTTTTTTGAAATATTGTATATGTCACTTGTTTCAAAAGAAATATTTAATTTATCTTTACAAAGTTTTTGTGCTTCATCTATAAGATAATCAGTTTGATCAATACCCAAAAATTTTGATTCAGTACTAATTTGACTTAAAAAATATGAAATATAACCAATTCCACAACAAGCATCTAAAATATTTAATTTTTTTGAAATTATAAATGGTGAAATAATAGTTTCAAAATATTTGTCCATCTCTCTTTTTTCTGTAATGCATTTTTTAAACGAAGAAATAATGTGCTCCTTATCATTTTTACCATCATAATGCTGTCTTTCTCTCTTACTCATTTTTTATCTCTTCACTATCTAAAAAATCGTCATATTCATTATCTTTGTTTGATATAATCGATAATTTGTTTGGCCATTTAATATTAAATACAGTATCATTCCATCTGATCCCTTTTGCAAATTCTGGCATATATTTTTGAGTCATTTGATAAAATACCTCAGTATTATCTACTAAGGTTTGAAAACCATGAGCCATTCCTTTTGGAATGTATAGTGTACGAAAATTATCTTCTGATAATTCTACAGACAACCATTTTTTAAAAGTGATTGAATTTGGTCGTAAATCAATTATTACATCCATTATTTTTCCTCTAGTACATCTAACTAATTTAGCTTCTTCATACGGGGAAATTTGATAATGCATTCCTCTAATGGTATTTTTTTTTAAATTAAAAGAAATATTGCATTGAACTATATTTTTTTCCAATTTATATTCTTCAAAAATTTTACTGTCATATGATCTAGCAAAAAATCCTCTATCATCTTTCTTTTTCTCAATTTCTATAATATAACAATCTTTAAAATTTGTTTTAATAAATTCCATTAATACACCTTAACCTCTGGAATTGGAATAACAAATTTACCATTCCACTCTTGTATGATTTTCATTTGATTCATTATTTCATCTTTTAAATTCCAAGGTAAAATTAAAACATAATCTGGTTTTGTTTTAATAATTTCTTCTGGAGATTTAATTGGAATGTGACTTCCTGGTAAATACAATCCCTGTTTGTATTCATTACGATCAACTACATATTCTATCATATCATTTCCAATTCCACAATAATTTAAAAGAGTATTACCTTTAGCTGCAGCTCCATAACAAACAACTTTCTCTGATGTTTTTTTAATATTTCTAAAAAAATTATTTATTTGACTTTTAATGGTTTTAACATTTTTTGAAAATTCTAAATATTTTGATATATTATCTAACCCAAATTCTTTTTCTTTATTTAGAACTTCATTTACATTTTTTGCGATATTATTTGATTCATTTTCTAAATGAGTGACATAAATTCTCAATGAACCCCCATGAGTTGAAATCTCTTCTACGTCAAATATCCTCAATTTGTGAAACAAGAAAATTTTTTCTAGTGAAATCAAAGAAAAATATGAAAAATGTTCATGATAAATTGTATCAAATTGATTAAATTTAATTAATTGAAGGAGATGAGGGAATTCTAATGTAATGATCCCTTTAGGCTTTAAAATTATTTTAATACCTTTAATGAAATCATTCAAGTCTGGTACATGAGCTAAGACATTGTTTCCAACAATTAGATCTGCCAATTTTTTGTCTTGTGATAACTGATTAGCAATTTTAGAATTAAAAAACTTCGTCATAGTTGGAATATTTTTTTCTATGGCTTTTTTAGCTACATTTTCTGCAGGTTCAATTCCTAAAATTGGAATTTTCTTTTCTTGAAAATATTGTAACAGGTAGCCATCATTACTGGCAATTTCTATAACTAAACTATTTTTATCAATTGGAAATTTTGAAATTATATTTTCAACGTAATTTTTTGCATGCTTTAACCAGCTATCTGAATATGATGAAAAGTAAGCATATTCTGAAAAAATATTTTTTGGCGATTCTATTTCTTCTAATTGAACTAATAAACAATTTTCACATATGTATACGCATAATGGAAATGATTTTTCATTAGAAATCTGCTCTTCTTTCACATAAGAATTTGCTAACGGTGATGTCCCTAAATCTATAAAAATTTTATTCAAATGAGAATTACAAAACCTACAATTCCTTTTTGTCATACATTCCAGAACAAAATAATCTATTTTTACTTTTACTATTTTCAAATGGTTTTAATACGTATTATTTTTCAATATTTTATGAACGTACTAGTTACTGGTAATTTAGGTTTTGTTGGAAATGTTTTATCAGAACACTTGGTAAAAGAGGATTATAAAGTAGTAGGTTTTGATTCGGATTTTTATCCTCAAGGATTTCTTGGAAAGACCAATTCAAATATTTTACAAATTAAAAAAGATTTACGAAATGTTTCTATTAATGATCTAAAAGGAATAGATGCAATTTGCCATTTAGCAGGATTATCAAATGATCCACTAGGGGAAATTAATCCAAATTTGACACATGAAATTAATCAGGTAGCTACTATCAAATTAGCAAAACTTGCAAAAGAAGCAGGAGTCACTAATTTTATCTTTTCTTCTTCTTGTTCATCCTATGGAACGAATGATGATGAAGTGAATGAGGATTCCCCTCTTGCCCCACTTACTGCATATGCAAAATCTAAAGTAAATTCTGAAAAAGAAATTTTGTTGTTAAATGATTCTGAATTTAATGTAACGAATTTACGTAGTGCAACTGCATATGGGTTATCTAATTGTATTAGATTGGATCTTGTAGTAAATAATTTAACTTGTTCTGCTTTTACAACAAAACAAGTCAAGCTACTAAGTGATGGAACTTCTTGGAGACCATTAGTTCATGTAGATGATATGTCAAATGCATTTATCTCAGTATTGAAATCCTCTACAGACAAAATTAATGGAGAAACATTCAATGTCGGATCTAATGAAGAAAATTATACTGTAAGAGAAATTGCTGAAAAAGTAGAAAAAATTGTTCTTAATTCTAAAATTACATATGGAGATAATGCTAGCAAAGATGAAAGATCATATCGAGTAAATTTTAATAAAATTAAAAATAAATTGGGATATAAAACAACATGGACTTTAGAAAAAGGCATAAAAAATATCTATAATGAACTTAAAAAAAGAAATTTTTCAGAAAATGAATTTAATGATAAAAATTTCTACCGACTAAAATACATTAAATGGTTGATTGAAAATCATAAAATAGACTCAAATTTGTTTATTATTTGAGATATTTATGGCAAATGGATAAATTTCCATAATTTTTGCTGTGAGTAAATTTGTTATTATCTGAACAAATTATCCCAAAATCTTTATTTCGTACAAAATAATTAAAATATTAAAATGGAATCACTAAAAATTTATCTTGGTGATCTTACTTATGATACTGTTACAGTTGCAAATGAAGTTTTTCCTCTTAATGTAGGATTTGTAGCAAGTTATTGTATTGCTAAATTTGGTTCAAAAGTAGATATCATACTATTCAAGTATATTGACGAATTGGAAAAAGCTATTCATGATTCTCCTCCTGATATAATGGGGTTGAGTAATTATTGTTGGAATAAACGAATTGGAAAAGAAATGTTTAAAATTTTATCTCAAGAAAATCCACACGCATTAACCGTTTGGGGAGGACCTAATTTTCCAGCAGATATGTCATCACAACAAAAATTCATGGATGAAAATACCGAAGTTGACATTTATGTTCCAATTGATGGAGAAACTGGTTTTTCCAATATTGTTAAAAAAGCATTAGAAAGTAATTCTAAGGAAAATATAAAAAATAATATTCTAGATTCTCTAATTGAAGGATGCATTTCTAGAAAAAAGGATGGAAATCTACAATTCAATATACCAGTAATTCGAATAAATAATCTTGATGAAATCCCATCTCCCTATGAAATGGGATTAATGGATAAGTTCTTTGATGGCAAGCTTAGTCCGATGACACAGACAAACAGAGGTTGTCCATTTAGCTGTACTTTCTGTACTGATGGTTCAGATAGTGTAAAACAAATAAATCGATTTAGTTTAGAACGTGTTAAATCAGATCTTGACTATATTGTTAAAAAAGTCCCTACCAATACTCACTCTTTGTATGTCAGTGATTTAAATTTCGGTATGTATCCAAGAGATAAAGAAATATGTAGATATATTTCAGAAATTAAAAAACAATATAATTATCCATTGCAAATTCAAACTAATACTGGAAAAAATTCTAAAGAAAAAATAATCGATGCTATCAAACAACTAGATGGTTCATTACAAATTTTAATGTCTGTCCAATCTACTGATTCTAAAGTATTGACTAATGTTAGAAGAGACAACATTAGTGTAGATCAAATGATGGCACTTGCTCCAGCAATAAAAGAATCAAATTTGAGAACATTATGTGAAGTGATTATAGGATTACCTGGAGAGACTTATGAAAGCCATATCAATACTTTGAGAGATCTTGTACATGCTAGAATAGATGGTATAATGGCATATACTTGTATGATGTTAGATGGTTCCGAAATGAATATTCCTGAACATAGGGAAAAATGGGGATTACAAACAAAATTCAGAATACTACCCAAAGATTTTACAAAATTAGATAGTGGAAAAGTTGTTTTAGAAATAGAAGAGTGTGTTATAGGTTCAAAAACTCTAACGTTTGATCAATATGTTGAACTACGGTTATTGGCTTTTATCTTATGGATAACAAATATTGGAATTGCATATGATGGAATATTGAAATTCTTACGTGAAAATAATATTGATGTTTTTGAATTATTTTACCAAATTTTAAAAAATGAAAATAATTCCCATTCAAAAGTTAAAAATGCTTTCAAAAGTTACCGTGATGCCACAATAGATGAATTATGGGATTCTCCAAAAGATATTGAAGATTATTTTCAAAATGAAGTTGAATATGAAAAATTGCTACGTGGTGAAGCTGGAATTAATGTCCTCCAATATCACAGAGCGTTAGTCACTGATGAATGTATGGATGAATGGACAGAATATGTTATTCAGACTGCATATTCATTAATCAAACAATCTAAACAATTTACAAATAAGTTAGAAGAACAATTTCTTGATATTTCTAATTTCTGTAGGGGGTTGATCCATAATACCTTAGGAAAAGACAGAATGCTCACAAATAAAGAATTTCAATTTAATTATGATATTCAAAAATGGTTAGATGATGAAAATTTAACTCTAAATAATTTTAAACTTTTAAAACCTCATAAATTGATTTTCAAACTTAGTGAGAATCAGGTTTCTGTAGTAAAAGATGAATTAGAAAAATTTGGAGAAACTACTATTGGTAAAGGACAAGCATTAAAACAAATTCCATTACATATTCTATGGAGACATCCAGTTTTAATAAATTAATGAATAATTTCTAATTAAAAAATTACTACCATGATTTCCATTTGGGATTTCCAGTATTCCACATTTCTTCTAAGTATTTTTTATCCCATAAAGTATCAACTGGATGCCAAAAACCAGTATGTCTATATGCTGAAAGATTTCCATCTTTTGCTAATTTTTCAAGAGGTTCCCTTTCCCAAATGGTTTTATCATTTTCAATATAATCTAGAACTTCAGGCTCTAAAACAAAATAACCTCCATTGATCCAACCTCCATCTCCTGGTACTTTTTCATTGAAATCAACAACTGTTTCATTTTGAATATTTAAAACTCCAAACTTTCCTGGAGGTTGAACTGCAGTTACTGTTGCTAAAGTGTTATTTTTTTTATGAAAATTAACCAAGTTTGATATATTAATATCACTTAACCCATCACCGTATGTGAAACAAAAAGTATCATCCAAATATTGTTTGACTCTTTTTAATCTTCCTCCTGTAAAAGTATCTAAACCAGTATCTATCAAAGTAATTTTCCATGGTTCAGCAAATTTTTGATGAACTTCCATTTTGTTTTGTTTTATATCAAAAGTTACATCAGACATATGAAGAAAATAGTTAGCAAAATATTCTTTGATCATATATCCCTTATATCCACAACAAATTACAAATTCATTGATGTCGTAAGTTGAATATGTTTTCATAATATGCCATAGAATGGGCATACCTCCAATCTCAATTAGTGGCTTTGGCTTGATATGTGTTTCTTCACTAACTCTTGTACCATATCCGCCAGCTAAAATTACAGCTTTCATTAATTAAATTTCAAATAATTTTTAAACACATTAATCTTTCTATGTTAAATTATTTTTATATGTGAAATTAACATAGATTATACATAATTTTCCATATATCTTAAATTGTAATGTAATTCAAAATTCTAATCTATTTTCAGAAATTTATTCATTAGAAATTTTATAATTTTTGATCTTACCAATAAAGTAAATAATATTATCAATAAATATAGTGAATTAATATTTTTGGCTAGCATGAATCAAACCTGAATAACCTGGCTTTAAATTCTGTTTTTGACTAGAATTACCATGTTCTTTATTTGGTACAAGCATGTTTAGATATTTACCAAGAAACCCCGTTGAAATTGGTTTTGTTACTGATACGTAAAATCCACATGTTTCTAATTTTTCTTTTAAATCTAGATAGCCATGATGATATTCTAATAATATTTCATCAAATGTTCTCAAAGTATCTTTACTTGATCCAATAATTGATTCATATTCACATCCTTCACAATCCATTTTAAGAATAGATTTAATTGGAATGCTAAATTCCTTTATGATTTGATCCAATGAATATAAACGAACTTCTTCACCTTCATCAGAAAATTCTATTTTACTATCAACATCACTTTTCATTTTTTGATTTAATTTTATACTTCCTGATTTTCCTGAACAACCAGCTAACACCATTTCACATTTATCTTCAAAAGAATTTTCCATGACATTTTTTTTAGCAAGATTATAATTATTATTAAAAGGTTCTAAACCAATTATTTTTTTTGCCCCATTTAATGCAAAATATATTGCAGAATCTCCAATATTGGTTCCAATATCTACCACAATTTTCCCTTTAAAACTAAGAATCGAATATTCATTTTTAATAAATATATTATATATATCACCATTTTCTATTCCATTGTAAAATATAATTTTTTCTTTTTCTGAAATCATTCCTGATTCTTTTTTAATAGTTATAGTATCATTTTTTATATCTACATTAAGTTTTTCATTGAGTAAGTGAGCTAAAAGTAATGTGGCACGTGCTGACATAATAAAAGATGCTTTATTTTTTAATCTAACGTTGATTTTTGTATTGTTATTGAGATAACTTCTAAACGTATAAAATCCATTCGAATAAGCCTTTCTAAATTTTAAAAATGTATTAAAAATTTGAATCATATAATAAATATTTGCTGTAATTCGCTGATATCCTTTGATATTGCTTTTGACCATGATTAAAATTTATATTTTAATATAATATATTGTTCTAAATTTTTACAATCCTCTGTGGGTAAAAAATAATACACGTTTAATTTAGTAATTATTTAACTTATTTGGTTGTCTAATTCATTATTTCTAGAAGCAGTTTTCATTCTCCATCCTGAAAATTTAGGTCCCAAAAAGAAAATTATTTTGGAATATAATTTAAATATGGTTGAAAAACATGTGCTTAATAATAAAATTTTATAAACTTTATTAATAATGTTTATTAATCAATTATAGTCAAATTTTTTAAAAATATTTTAAATTTTGTTATCAAAAATTCTTTAATTTTTTTCAAAGTTTTTAATTTCATTTCTCTTACAGAAGAAAATTATTTCATAATTTAATTTTCTTAAATTTCACCAAAATTCATCATATACAAATTTTAGAAATCTTAAATTGATAGAAAGAAATTCAAGATGTGAGATTAATTGGTTAATTCCCTAGTTTTAGTTGATAATTCTTCCAATATGGATGAAATACTATTAAAAATCAGCAATTTAGAAAATATCAAAGTTATTTCTTTTGATATCGAATCTCATGAAAAATTATCAGAATTAAAAATTACTCATGAAAAAGTGGAGAGTTTTATTGAAATTGATGATCAAAATTTGATAGACGAATTGGTTTATGATATGTCTGTTAATTGGTATAATCAAGGAGAAGTTCCTAGTATTCTCAAATTTGATAACCTTAATTTGGGATGTTTGATTGAGGGTGAAATAATACCGTTTTTTTTACAAACCATGAAAAATTTTATGGGCATAATTAAAATTATTGAAACTGAGTGTCCCTCCAACATTATCGCATCTAATTTTTTATGTTCTCTCACTAAATCCATTGATAACAAAAATAAAATTATTACAAATTCATTGTCTGAGAAAAAAAATTCAACAAATTTAGATCGAATAGTGTTTTCATTCTCTATAGGTAGATATCCATTTTCTATTTGGATTCCTCTTAAATTTGCATTAAAAATGGCAAATTTTGTTGAAAATATTATTGGTAAGATTTTCAATTTTAGAGTAAATTCCAAAATGAAATTCGATAAAGGTACTATCTTACTTCTTAATTTAAATCCAAACCCATATGAACTTCTTCTAATTCAACTTTCATTATTAGATAAGAATATTGTACTTCTCTATGAACCAGGTACAGCTGTTTGGAATCTTAAAAATCTTAAAATTGTTAAATCCTCCGGATTAAAAATAATAAAATTAGAAGATTTTTTAAATAAAAAAGAAAATTTAATCATTTTACAAAAACAAGAAAAATTAAAAGCCAATTTTTCTAAATTATATTCTAATGATGATCTTAATACATTTTTTTCTATTAGAGGATTTTCTTTTTGGTCTACAATTAAAGATGATTTTCTAACCTTATGTTTGAAAAAATTTAATGATGCTATAAAACGAAATGAATTATCAAAAATATTATTTAAAAAAACCAATGTTAGATGTGTTGTTTCAACATACAATCCAAATCCTGAAGAAAAAATCATTCTAAATGTTTCTAAAGATCTAAAAATTCCATCTTTTGTATTACAACATGCATATTATATTACAGGTAAATATATTGAAAATTTTTTGCCTATAGTTTTTCCACCACTTCAAAAAGGAATAATTCATCTACTTTGGGGAAATTTGATGAAAAAATATCTTTGTAAATTTAATGTTGTAGATAAAAAAGATATGTTAGTCTCTGGAAATCCCAGGTATGATAAATATTTTAAAATTAAACATGAATGTAAAAATACCGGTACTATTTTGATTACCTCAAGTTTCTTACAAAATTATTTTAAAGTATCTAGTTATGATACAAATTTAGCTATGTTGCACAAAAAGATTTTTAGAGAAATTTGTGAAATAACAAATAAAATTCCTCAGAAAAAACCAATTATTAAGCTACATCCAGCCGTTAAACCAGCTTACAATGTTCAGTCTATAGTGGATGAAATTGATTCAAATATCCCAATCTATAAAACTCGAAGCATTATTGATCTAATGAAAAATTGTGATGTTGTGGTTGCTATGGATCACTCTACTATTTTATTAGAAGCAATGATTTTAGAAAAACCTACAATTATTTTTGCGGTTAATTCAAAATGGTATGATGATGATGCGATAATTAAAAATGGTGCTACAATAGTTGTAAATAATGTTGATGAATTTAAAATTACATTAGATAAAATTCTATATGATAAAAAATTCAGAAATGAATTAATCCAAAAGGGTAATCAGTTTGTAAACAAATGTCTTGCAAATCCGGGAACTGCTTCAGAATATCTTGCTAGATTAATTGACAAATATTGATTTGTATTTTTTTTATCAAACAATTAGAGTGACTATGAGTTGTATTGATCATTAAGTGAAATCAAACATTTACAAGTCTAAATCTGATAAATATTTTTTTAGATCTGATTTTGACATTTTTTTGACACTATCTGAGGAATAACTTTCAGATAATTTTGTTTTTTTAATGTTTGAATATGTTTTTTTAATCTGTGCTTCAGTTTTATCGGGACTTACGATGATATACTTGTTCTTAAATTCATAAACTTGGCGAATTTCATCATTATTAATTAATATTTCATGTAATTTTTCACCTGGTCTTATACCTACAACATTTACCCCTGTATCCCCAAACAATTCTATCAGTGCATCTTTTAAATCCATAATTGAATATGCTCTAAGCTTTGGAATAAAGATTTCAGAACCTTGACCTTCTATGGTTGACTCAAGAATGAAATCAAGTGCTTCATCCATTGTAACACTGAATCTTGTCATTTTAGGATCTGTAATGGTAATTTTTTTCTTTTTCTTAATTTGCTCAATTAATATTGGAACAACTGAACCACTGCTTCCAAATACATTTCCATATCTTAATGCAATAAATTTTGTTTTATGTTTTCTTCTATCTGCATAATTCCCAGCTGTAACAAATAATTTCTCCATTAACAATTTTGTTGCTCCATAGGTATTGAGAGGTGAAACTGCTTTATCAGTTCCAACACACACTGCAGTCTCTACTTTTTCATGCAAACATGCATCTATAACATTTTGAGAACCAATAACGTTGGTTTTAATCCCTTCAAATGGATTGTATTCTATAACTGGAACATGTTTTAATGCTGCTGCATGAAAAACTATGTTAACATCCTCCATCGCCATTTTGAGTCGAGGCAAATCTCTGATATCTCCAATTAAAAATCTGAGGCGAGGATCATTAAATTTAGATTTCATTGTAACCTGTTTATTCTCATTTCTACTGAAAATTCTAACCGTCTTTACTTTTGATTTTAAGAGCCTACGTGTAAGCGCTTGACCTAAAGAACCAGTTCCACCAGTTATGAGTATAATTTTATTTTCAAACATATTTTAAGTAACATTACCGAGTAATACAATAACCTTACGCTATAGTTCATTAATGTGACATGGTAGAAAATAACGTTAGTATGAATCCAGACAATCTTAAAAAACAAGAAATTTGTGGCGAAAAAATCTATTTACGTCCTATTGAAATTTCAGATGTAACAAAAAATTATGTCAAATGGCTAAATAATGAAAGAATAAATCAATTTCTTGAAACACGTTTTACAAAACATACGCTGGATAATCTTAAAGATTATGTAACGAAAATACAAAATGATTCAAATTTTTTATTTTTTGCTATCATAAAAAATGATTCAAAAAAACATATTGGAAATATAAAATTAGGACCGATTAATTTGATACATAAAAGTGCAGATATGGGAATACTAATTGGAGATATGGATTCTTGGGGAAAAGGATATGCTACAGATGCAATCAAAACGTTGACAAATTTTTCATTTAATAATCTAAATTTACATAAGATAACTGCTGGACTTTATGAAGAAAATGTTGGTTCTCTTAAGGCATTTCTAAAATCAGGCTTCGAACTTGAAGGATTTAGAAAAGAACAATTCTTGTTTAATAAAAAATATGTTGGGCATATGCTAGTTGGGAAGATAAACAAAAAATAGTAAAAATTAATGGGTTTATTTTTTAATTGACAAATTAAAATTCAATTTGCTAGATAAAGCAAAAAATCAGACACTTTTCTTATCATCTTTCATGGATTTTTGATAACCCTCGTTTCTTTTAATTTTTTCATTAATTTTAGAAATTATCGGATTAGATTCTATAAACTTTATTACATCACTAAATGAAAAAATAAATTTAGGTTTAAAATTCGAATAAATTAATCTAATTAGATCAAGATCAGGTTGTTCATCAACACACCAGCGATAATTTGATTGATCTAGAATGTTTTTATAATTATAAAGCAAAAATATTTTTGGATTATTCCAGATGTATGGAGTTACATGTTCTCTTTCTGATTTTAATTTTGCTTCATTGAAAGCTTTTACTAATGATTTAAATGAAAAAATTTCAATATCTAAACCATCTGGGTATGTTGGAATAATTGTATTTGAGACATAATCATAATTATTTTCTACATAAAATCCTAGCATTTCATCTAGTAGATATGGATCCACTAATGGACAATCCCCAGTTATTCTGATTATTGGATCTGCATTAAACTTTAATGCTGCTTGATGAAATCTTGAAAGCACATCATCTTCATCTCCAACAAATGATAAAATATTACAATCATTTGCAATTTTAATTAATTTTTTATCTTCTTCACGATATGAAGTTGCAAGAATAATCTGTTCAACCATTTCACATTTTTTTAATCTCTGTATAATGTGCCAGATTAATGGTTTATTATTTATTAATGCAAGAACTTTATTTGGTAATCTAATTGATTGAGTTCTAACTTGAATAATTATAGTATTTTTTCTCTCTTTCATTTTTTATACATCATACTAATTTATTTTTAAACTTAATATTTTCATTTATTTGTTTTTCTGCTTTAATCCATTCAAGAGGATTATTAACTGATTCAGGAATATTAGAAAATTTTTCTAAAATTATTTTTTCTATTTTTTGAGGTAATGTGGTATTGGACCATTCTATGTTTTGAGATAATTGCTGACTATTTTCTACCCCGATAATTATACTTGAAATATGTTTTTGTGAATTAACAAATGATAGTGCTAAATTTGGTATGGAAATTGAATAATTATCTGAAATTTTATTTAGTTCAATTAGATATTTTTTAGCTTTTTCTACTTTTGGTGGTAAATTATATGGATCTAAGAAAAAAAGGCCTTGTAAAAAAACACTTCTTGCTAAAATAATAATATTTTTCTCTTTTAATTGTAATAATGTTTTATCATTGAGAATTTTTGTATTAAATAAATTAATTGGAATTTCAATAACTTCAAATTCATTAATTTTAAGAAATTTTTCAACATCTTTTATTGTATATACTGAACAACCAATTTTTTCTATATGTCCATTTTGTTTCAATAATTCTAGAGATTTTACTACCATTCCATCAAAATTACTCATATCTTCTGGATTATGAATAAGACAAACTGGTATTTTTTTAAGGTTTAGATCATTTAATGATTTTATGATATTTTTTTTTACTTTGTTGTATACATCATCAAAATTAGGTTTTTCTATAAATTGAATAGATGGTATTTTTGAAATAACTGTGGGGTTTTCTATTTTCTCTTTCTCAAAAAAATCCCCTAAAGTTTTTTCAATATTTCCATATTGTGGAGATGTATCAAAAGAAGATATTCCTAATTTTTTTGCTGTTTTTAATACTTGATTTGTTGTTTTAAATGATGATTCTGTAACATTTGAAATACCATATTTCATAGATAATTGAACTGTTCCTAACGTAATTTTTGAAAAATTTAATTTATTTAACTTAGTATATCTCATTAATTTTTCTTGTAAGTTTGACTGTTTAAATTTTTTTAATATTTTAATATATTTTTAATATTTAAAAAAATCAAAGATTAGAAACTAATAATTGGTTTCATTGGTTTACCTTTTAATTGTTTTTTAACCGTATTCATATCAATAGCTTTTTTAACAATTTTCATACTTTCTTCACAAGCAGTTAATGTTTTTTTAATATCTTTGGTAGTGTGTGAATATGAAAAGAAACAAACACCTGGTCCAAATAAAATTCCACGTCTAACACATTCTTGATAAAATAAACTTTTTATTAATAATGAAAGATTTTTTGTATCATCTCTACAATTAATTACAGATCGAATTGGTGTTCCTTCAATTTTGACATCTACTTCTAATTCTGATGATATTTGATTAAATGAATTTGCAAAATTTTTACCAAATTTCCATAAATGTTTAATCACTGGTTTTGTATTAATTTCATCTAAAACTGCAGAAGCTGCGGCTAATGATAGAGTTTCCCCCCCATATGATGTTGAATAAAAAATATCATTAAATTTTTCCATAAATTTACTTTTACCTGTAATTGCACCTAATGGCATTCCATTGGCAATTCCCTTACCCCAGGCTGATATGTCTGGTTGAATTTTTAGATATTCTTCTGCACCTCCTTTTGCATATCTGAAACCAGTTACAACTTCGTCAAATATTAAGAGAGAACCAAATTTACGAGTTAATTGTTTTACTTGTTTTAAAAAATTATTTTTTGGAAATTCTAATGTGATTGGCTCAATGTATACAGCTGCAATCTCATCTCCCTCTTTCTCAAAAATCTTTTTTAAGGATTCTATATCATTAAATGTAAATTTTTTTGTCATTTTTGAAATAGATTTAGGGATTCCTTCATTTCTACTTGTTACAGATGTAAACCAATCGTGCCATACTCCGCCTGTTCCAGAATATGCAATCTTATCTCGTTTTGTAATTGCCCTTGCTAATCTTACTGCAGCAGTTCCTGCGTCAGAACCTGTTTTTGTAAATTTAACCATTTCTGCACTTGGAACCATTTTAGAAATTTGTTCTGATACTTCTACTTCTAGTCTATGTGGAATTGAAAAAGAAATTCCATTTTTTAGTTGTTTTTTGATTGCATTATCAACTGATGGATATCTATATCCTAAAATCACTGGTCCTAACGCAAGTACATAATCGATGTATTCATTTCCATCCACATCAAAAAGATGTGAGCCTAATCCTCTTTCAACATAAGTTGGATATACGCCTTCAACATAGCTGTATGGAGCTTTACTAAATGTTTGAGTTAAACCTGGAATTAGTTTTTTAGCTTTTTTTAGAAATTTATTTGATTTTACTTTCTTCATCAGTGTTAGTACTTTAAAATTCTTATAATAATATGACGATTTTAAGATAAATTGATTTTTAATAATTAATTACAATTTAAATATTGAGTAAAATTTAACATAAAAATTTTATAATTTAAATAAATTTAGTTCATTTAATCAAAATATATTATTGGCATCTAGTTATGATAATTAAATATAATGAATTTCAATGATCCAAACAATATCTTTGTAATTGCTGAAGCTGGTTCTAATTGGAAATGTGGTGATTTTGATGATGATCTTAATCAAGCAAAAAATTTGATTAAAGTTGCAGCAAAATCTGGTGCTAATGCTGTTAAATTTCAAACTTATAGACCTGAAACAACATATGTTTCAAATCCTGGCACTAGTAATTATTTATCAAAAATAGGAACTACTGAAAACATTAACGATATTTTTGAAAAACATTCAATGCCATATGAAATGATTCCAGAATTAGTTAAAATATGTAAAAATGAAAATATTTTATTTATGTCTACACCATTTTCATTACAAGATGCAAAATCTATTGATGAATTCGTTTTAGTCCATAAAATTGCATCTTTTGAAATTAATCATATAAGATTATTGGATTTTTTAGCAGAAACTAATAAGCCCATTATTATTTCAACTGGAGCGAGTAGTTATGAAGAAATTGATTTTTGTGTAGAACGTATAAAAAATCATGGAAATAATAAAATTATTTTATTACAATGTACTTCAAAATACCCTTGTCCTATTGAATCTCTTAATCTATCTGTAATTCCAAAAATGAAATCCCGTTATAATTTACCTGTAGGATTTTCTGATCATAGCACTGATCCAATTATTGCACCAATCATGTCTCTTGGATTAGGTGCAACCGTGATAGAAAAACACTTTACTTTGGACAGATCTCTTCCTGGACCTGATCATTCTTTTGCATTAATTCCATCAGAATTACAATTTATGGTTGATACAATTAGGAAATCCCAATTAATGTTTGGAGTAGGAATAAAAGAAATTCTTGATGTTGAAAAAGAACTTAGATCCTTTGCAACTAGATCAATTCAAGCTATAAGTAATATTTCTAAAGGTGAAGTTTTACGCGAAGGAATTAATTTTGAAATTCTTCGATCTGGTAATTGTAATCGTGGGGCTGAACCTAGATTTCTTGAAAGCATGGATGGTAAAATAGCATTAAAAGATTTCAAAAAAGATGAAGGCATAAATGAATATGACTAGTTTAATCTTTTGAAAATTTATTTGTTAATTTAATGATTTTATCAATTTCAGTATTTTTTAAATTTGGGTGAATTGGCAAACTTACTAATTTTTTTGTTATATTTTCAGTAATCTTTAATTTTATTTTTGAATTATAGTATTTCATTTTATGTATTGGTAAATAATGTATTCCTGTTTCAATATTATTCTCAAGCATTTTTTTCATAAATTCATTCTGATTATTTACAACTATCCAAAATAGGTGATATGAACAATCTTTACTTAATGGAATTTTTTTAAGAACTTTTAATTCATTAGAATACCTTTTTGCAATATATTTTCGCTTTAAATTTGCTGATTCTAATTTTTTTAATTGTTCAATTCCTATAACTGCAGAAAATTCATTCATATAATAATTCCATCCAATAGATGTAACATCATATTTTGATCCTATTCTATTTGAAATTCCTACCCAACGTTTTGAATCTAGTATTTTTTTGAATTTTTTAGTATTTGAACCATTAATTGATATTAATCCGCCCGAAGGCATTGCTAAATTTTTTGCTGGATGAAAGCTGAAACAACTAGCATCACTATGACTTCCAATTTTTTTATTTTTATATGTTGATCCAGATGCATGAGCTGCATCTTCTACAATTTTTAAATTAAATTTTTTCTTAATTTTATTTAATTTATCTAAATTACATGGCATTCCTGCATAATGTACTGGTAATATTATTCTCGTTTTTTTTGTAATTGCCTCCTCAATTTTTTCTGGATCAATACATAATGTTTCAGGTTCAACATCTACAAAAACTGGAATACCTCCATTGTAAACAATAGCATGAGCTGTTGATACAAAAGAAAGTGATGGCAAAATTACTTCTTTATTTTTTATATCATAAAGTGATAATGCTAAATGAAGAGCCGCGGTTCCACTATTTACTGCAATGCATTCTTTTGAATTTGTATATTTTTTAAACAATTCTTCAAATTTTGAAACATTTCCCTCACCTGCACCTGATGCCCAAAAATGATTGTGAAGAACTTTTTTGATTGCTTCTTCTTCTTTATTATTTACAAATGGATCAAACAATTTAATTTTTTTAGACATTCTAAGATATTCCCTATCGTAATTCATATGTATGTTGCAATATTTTAAATCCATTTTTTTTAAAGAATTCTACTGATTTTTTATTTTTGGGGTTGATATTTGCCAAATATTGTTTTCTTGGATTTAAATTAATCATTGTTTTAAGTACTTTGGTACCTAATCCTTTTTTCAAGAATTCTTTTTTAATAAATATCCCGATTTCATTTTGTTTTGAAATATAAATCGAACCAACTTTATTTTTACCAAAATATATGACATACCATTTTGAATATGGCTTCGATAGAACAAAACTAACATGCTCCTTGTAGGTGGGCATTTTTTGATGTGAAATATTAGTAGATGGCTTACGTTCTTTTAGAATCTCATAAAGAAACCTTAGATCTTTTTTTGAAACTATTTGTAAATTAATTTCTTCTTCTCTCAATGATAACCATTAGATTTAATGTACTTTAAACTTAATTTTTTCTGCCTATAAAATAAATTTAAAAATTTTAGGTCTATTATTATTTGATATTTGCATTCATCTTAACTTTAGTTTTATCTCCAATTGATTTTTCAAGATCTTTTATATTTTCTATAAATTTTTTTAAATTATTTAATTCTACAGCATGTGGGTCGTCAATATGTTTTTTGTATTTACTACCTTTAACATAAAATAATATGTCTGATGGTTCATATGCAATTGATGCGTAAATTGTTAAAATATTAGATGCATGATTTCCATACCCAACATTCATTTTGAATTTTTCTTTAAGAAGTAATATAGCTTTAAGATTTACCTTTTTGATGTCATTATCAAGTTGAGTATGAATTAAAGTAAAATGTTTAATTTCACTTTTTATTATATTTACAAATTTTTTTATTTCATTTAAATTTGACATCCCAGTAGAAACAAAAGTTATTTTTTTAGTTAATTTAATTTTAGATAAGATTTTTTGCTCTAAAATATCTCTACTAAATATTTTATAAAAATCAACTCCAATTTTTTTACAAAATTCAATTTTATTTGGATCTGCTAATGTAATTCCAAATTTTATTTTGTGTTTTTTGACTTTCTTAATAGCATCAACATAAAATCTATCTGGTAATAACAATTTAGGGTTAGTATCATAAAATGATTTTTCTCTAATGTGGAAAAGAATCCCATCCGCTTTTGATTTTATTATTTTATCAATGTATTCATTGGCATATTTGATGTTCCCCATATGATTTAACCCAATTTCACATATTATCATATGATCTCTTTTTTCTTCATTAATAAAAAGAATGACTAATTAAGAAATATTATTATCAAATGAAACTAAAAATAATTAACCCAATGCAATTAGAATTCAACAAATGTGTAAGTGATATTAGAGGAATAATCCTCTTTTGCTCTTTTAAAAAATTGATCATTCATTTTGTTGAAACAAAAAAAGGTTTTTCTCGTGGGGGTCATTATCATCCATTCAAAAGTGATCATTTTTTGCTGCAAGGAAAAATTGAATTTAAAGAAATTGATGTTGATACAAATATAGAGAAAATTCGTATTATTGAAGCTCCATTTACCATATCTGTTGAACCTAATGTTGCCCATCTTTTAACTGCATTAAATGATTCATTATTTTTAGAATCTTTTAAAACAGAATATTCTGCCATTGAATATTTACCCTATCGAAATATTGTTAATAAAAAAATAAAACAATAGTATAATCATTTATTCTATGTATTTAATTTTTTTTTAATGTAATCTATTGATGCAACTGGTGTTGGATCTATTTTTAATAAAATTGCTCTATATATTGATGAATAATCAAGAATGTACATAAGACAAATAATTTTTGTTAGTATATTTCCTGAACAAGAATTAATTTCTTTATATTCGATATCACTTTTTTTAAAGAATTCTTTGATTATCTTAAACCGTTCCTTTGTTTTTATGTAGTCATCGTACCCTTGTAAAAGTATAGGCTGTACTATTGACGGTCTTTCCCATGACACTATTCCATTATGACAGGATTCTATTACATCCTCTGTAATTACATGAGTTTTTGCATTTTCTTGTAATGATGATTTGAATCTTATTGCAGCTGATTGTAAACCGTGAGGATAATAAATAATAGGAATATCTGATATCCATTGTGCTAAATTAATTGCTGGATTTGAATCTGATAGATTGTGAGAACCTATTTGTTCTTTAATTTTGTCTAATTTATCTAATGATTCTATAATTTCTTTTTCTTTAATTGGAAGTATCGCATTTAATATTTTTAGAATTGTATATGTAAAATTGATTAGAGATGATCTTGGAGAGTGAAATAGTGGAATTTTTCTAAATGTAATTTGATTATCTTTACAAAATTGTTCCATTTTACCTCCTGAAGAAAATGCAATTAGATTACAGTTTATTTTTTTTGCAGAATTTAATATTGTCAAAGTTTCATCTGTATTTCCAGATACACTTGTTACAACTACTATGGTATTTTTATCTACAGTCTTTGGTAAAATATATCCCTTAATTACAGATACGTGGATGTCTGTTTTTGATAATATTGATGAAAATAAGTCTCCAATTGCTCCCGAGCCACCCATACCTGCAAAAACAATATGATCTATATTTTTAAAATCTACAGTCTTTGGTTCTGATTCAAATGCTTTACGTGCCATTTCTGGCCATTTATCATAAATTTTATACATTTCTTGTGAATCATATTTTTTTAAACTAGAAATATCCAATATTTGTAATTCTATATCTACAATAAAATATCTATCTACGTATGATGCACCAATTGATTTTTAAAAACCTTAATTTTTTGTTATCATATGCAAAATGTTACTGGTTTACGAACTGTAGAATGGAAAAATAACAAAGTGATAATGATTGAACAAACAAAGCTTCCTAATGAATTAATTTTTGTAGAATATGATGATTTTAATCAAGTTGCAAATGCTATCAAAACTTTGATAGTTAGAGGTGCACCTGCAATTGGAGTATCTGGTGCATTTGGATTGGGATTAGCTGCTTTACAAAGTAAAGCTACAACAAAAGAAAATTTACTTTCTGATTTGGATGATGCAAGAAAAATTCTTTTTGCAACAAGACCTACTGCTGTAAATTTAGGTTGGGGATTGAAAAAAATTATGGACGTTGCTAAATCTGGTGATACTGTGGAACAAATCAGAGAACTAGTAATTTCTACTGCTAAAAAAATGGCTGATGAGGATATTGAAATTAACAAAGCCATGGGAAAGAATGGTTCAGTTCTTTTTGATGATAATGATACAATTATGACTCACTGTAATGCCG
>Ga0233434_1001215_pt1 | contig 26179 bp, 37 predicted proteins | sample SI_122_August201_4_FD_182738 | JGI IMG/M metagenome (GOLD analysis project Ga0233434, IMG submission 182738) | Seawater microbial communities from Saanich Inlet, British Columbia, Canada - SI_122_August2016_120_MG | ecosystem: Environmental > Aquatic > Marine > Inlet | place: Canada: British...
AATTTCTGTTGATACTAATTGGTCTGATTTGGATTATCTTATAGTTGATTTACCACCTGGAACAGGTGACATACCATTAACATTGGCACAAACAATTCCAATTACAGGAATATTGGTAGTTACAACTCCACAAGATGTTGCAAGTAATGTTGCAGTCAAAGCAATTGGTATGTTTGAAAAACTAAATGTTCCAATTCTTGGTGTAGTTGAGAACATGAGTCATTTTATTTGCCCTGACTGTGATAACAAACATTACATCTTTGGTACTGGTGGTGCAAAAAAAATCAGTGAAGACTTTAACACTCCATTCTTAGGTGAAATCCCACTAAACTCTGGAATTATGTCTGGTTCTGATTTAGGTAAACCAATTATGATTACCGATCCTGATTCTCCAAGTGCTATTGCATTTAGAACCAGCGCAAAAAATATTGCAGCACAATGCAGTATTCTTGCAGCAAAACTTCAAGAAGAGATGGCATCTGGAAGTTCTGACACTGAGAGTTCTGGTGAATCAACCCCTGAACCAAATACTAGCTGATATTTTTTGAAACTGCCTGATTCACTACGAGAACAACTGAAAACCCCTCTAGGGATATTGCTACCTGAAGATACTGTAACTAAAGAAAATATCCAAAAACATCTTTCTGATGATTCTTACATCATAACAGTTGGTGATAGAACTACAGAAAAAATGATAGAGTATGGTCTGATTCCTTCTCTGCAAATTATTGATGGCATTGAGAAAAGAGAAAAAAGAAAACCAATCACACTTGAAAATACGACAGAACTAACAGTTGATAATCCTCCGGCTGAAATCACTGTACCCAGCATTGATTTAATCCAAGAGGCTTTAACAATGAAATCCCCTGTAAGAATACTGGTTAATGGGGAAGAAGACTTGCTAGTTCTTCCTGTCTGTCTCTATGCACCAGAAAATGCTGTGGTGTTATATGGGCAACCAAATGAAGGTCTAGTCATAGTAAAGATTACTCCAGAAATTAAAAATAAAGCACAAAGAACACTTGATTTAATGGAATAATCGGGGTGTGATGAGACGGTGGCTGTATGATTTGTGATTACTCTACTAAAACCTCTGACCCTATTAATTCATAATTTGAAAGAATCAAAATACACCAAACCTTTGAGAAGAATTGACATCGGCAGATAAACATACATTACAATAGTACTATCTGTGAAACTTGATCCTGATTTACAATTACAAATCCTAGAAAAAGTTGGAATCTACTCTAATCGCTTTTCTATTCCAGAACCCCAAACCCTTCTAACTTCAAAACAAGTTCTTGATGCCCCAAAAGAGATGACTGAAGGCAGAAGGACATCTGCCTACAAGTATTATGGAGTATGTTATTATCAACATAATCTCGTATTCATTAATGTCCGAAAAATACCTGATGAGAAAACCCTTGATGACACCATAGTCCATGAATTACTTCATTTGAGATTTCCATATTTGGCTCATGGAAAGCGATTCAACAAATTGGTAAGACAAGGACTTAGAGGAAAATCCTTTGCACCATACAAAAAAAGATCAAAATCAACTGGTATTTGATTTATATTTCCCAGTTAAAGCCAAGCCAAGTATAGTCATGGAAATTCCAGAGATTCTTCCATTTATCGCAAGTATTGCATCATTTTTAGTCGCAGGCGGCTTGGTTGTATGGATTGTCAAACAACCTGCAGGAACAAAAGAGATGATGGATATTTCAAATGCTGTCAAAGAAGGAGCTGCAGCATTTCTAAAACGTGAAATGATGATCATCATTCCAGTAGCTATTGCCTTAACTTTGATTATTGGTATCTTTTTGACCCCTTCAAACGGAATTGCATTTGCAGTTGGTGCAACACTTTCAGCAGTTGCAGGAATTATTTCATTAAAAATTACAGTAAAAGCAGCAGTTAGGGCTGCAAATCTTAGTGGTGAGGGACTTGGAAAGACCTTTGCTATGGCCTTTAGAGGCGGTGCCACAGTTGGCCTTGCAGTTCCTGCAATGGCATTATTGGCAATCACTGGTCTTTATTTGATTTATCCAGACCCAATCACCATTGCTGGTGTGGGGATTGGGGCTAGTCTTATTGCCTTGTTCATTAGAATTGGTGGCGGCATCTTTACAAAAGCAGCTGACATGGGTGCAGATTTGGTAGGAAAAGTTGAAGTAAATATTCCTGAAGATGATCCTAGAAATCCTGCAACAATAGCTGATAACGTTGGAGATAATGTAGGTGATGCAGCAGGAATGGGCTCTGATGTTTATGAATCCTACATTGTTACAATTTTAGCAGCATTTTTAATTTCAGCCTTAATTGGTGCACCAAACTTTTTCCTATACCCAATTCTTATTGGTTCATCTGGAATGATTGCATCAATTGTTGGTGTAGTGATAGTTGGTTCAAAGAATATTACAGATGTAATGAAGCCTCTTAATCGTTCATTTTATGTTTCAGCAGCTATTGCAATTGGATTAAACTATGTATTCATTACACAATTCATCGGTGACTCTGCAACATCAATTGCATTGTTTGGATGTACTGTAATTGGTGTAGTACTAGTTCCAGTCATTCAAAAGATTACTGATCATTATACCAGTTACAAAAAGGGCCCTGTAAAAGAAATTGCAGACTCTGCAAAATGGGGATATGCATCATTAACTTTAATGGGAATTATCAAAGGCATGCAATCAACAGGACCATTTATGATTTCACTAGTAATTGCAATTATTGTATCTTATAGCATTGGATCATCAGCAGCCCCTGAAGGTGCAGATCCAATCCTTTATGGAATCTTTGGAACATCATTGACTGCAATGGCAATGTTGAGTCTTGCAGGAATTGTTCTAAGTATTGATGCATTTGGTCCAATTGCAGATAATGCAGGTGGCATTGTTGAGATGACAAAAATGGGTGAGGAAAACCGTAAAGTAACTGATGAAATTGATGCAGTTGGAAATACCACAAAGGCGGTAACTAAAGGATTTGCTATAGCTAGTGCCGCACTAGCTGCGTTAGCAATGATTCAGGCATTTCAATTTGAAGCAGCACATGTCTTTGAAGGTGTATTAGAATTAGATTATAGTTTAACAAACCCTGCAATCATTGTTGGATTGCTAATTGGTGGTTTGATTCCATTTATCATTACAGGACAACTAATCAATGGTGTTTCAAGAGCTGCAGGTAAAATGGTAGATGAAGTACGACGCCAATTCAAAGCAGACTCTGGAATTCTTGCTGGAACCTCAAAACCTGATTATGCTAAATGTGTAGATATTGCAACTGTGGCATCAATTAAAGAACTTTGGAAACCAGCAATTGTTGCAATTCTTGCACCAATAATTTTAGGTGTTCTCTTGGGTCCAACTGCAGTAGCTGGATTACTAATGGGGGCAGTTGTTACTGGAATTCTTTTGGCATACCACTTGGCAAATACTGGCGGTGCATGGGATAATGCAAAGAAGCTTGTTGAAATGCAAGGTGAAAAAGGTTCCGAAATACACAAAGTTGCAGTTGTTGGTGACATTATTGGTGATCCTTACAAAGACACTGCAGGTCCCGCACTAAACACTGTCATCAAATTATTAAACACAATTGCTATAGTCTTTGTATCTGCATTTGTAGCAATTCTTGCAATCTAATCTTCTACAAACAAAGTCATATCTAGTTCATCAATTTGGCTTTGAATTGCTTTTCTCAAAGTTCCATTATGTGAATCACAGAATTTGAAGTAGCCATCAACTGTTAGAAAGCATCCGCAAATCCATTTTGTTTTTTTGTCTCCTTCTACTGTCCATTTTGAATATTTTTGTTCAGACATGTATCTTGTATATTTTTTAATCTAAAAAATCTGTTCTTTTGTAAAAAGGAAAAAGATTAAGGACAACCTTCCATTTTTTGGATAAAGTAGCCTTTTTCTTTAATTGCCTGTTCTACAGGTTCTGGTGCTCCTTGTGAGTGACAGAATTGACATTCGTTTGTAGTCATTTCTGATTCTCCTTCGCCCACTGATTGTAACCACTCTTTACCATATGTGAGGGCTTTGTCGTGGTCTTTCTCACCAGTTATTACATCAAAGTGCATGGTGTGACCATCTGCTGCTTTGACATAGGTATCGTATACGTGAATTTCCATGTTTAATTATTAAAAAAAGGTATATTTAATTCAAAATGATGTACTTTATTAAAATAAAATCTGAGCCTATTTTGTTTTAGAACTTTTTGATTTTGGATTGATATATTTTCCATATATGATATACCATGGATCCATGTTAATTGAATCTAAATGATCACTAAGTTCTTTTCCTTTTTCATTTTGAAAATTCCCTGAATTTCTATCTTTTTTATCGATCATAATACTATATGAAAATATTTTCTTCTTATATGTATATAATTTCTTTATATTTTATTGGAAAAATAATGATGGTGACTGTTTATGCTTATTTGCGTAATGGTTTTCTAACTTAAAGATTATCTAAATTCATGAAATATGATGTGATTATAAAAATTCAAAACTCTTCTAGCATACTTTTAGAATTAGATGACACAAATTCTCCAAAAACTGTAAATGAGTTTATTGCAAAATTACCCTTCACAATTGATCTAAATGTGTGGGGTGATGAAATCTACACTTCAGAGTCTCCAATCGTACAATCCGAAGAAAATGCAAAATCTCCTGTTTCACTTAATGATGTTGCATATTGGCCTACTGGAAAAGCAATCTGTTTGTTTTTTGGTCCTACTCCTATTGGAAAGCCCGGAGAGATAACTCCTGCATCCCCCGTGAATATAATTGGTAAAATTATTTCTCTAGATAAAACAATTCTAAACGATGTTGATGGAAAGAATGCTACATTTAGCTTACAATCTTGAGTTACTCTTGAATTGGAATTTCTAAAATCTCTGATTCTAAGATATATGCTTTGAAATTTTTATTAATCCCCGAATAAATTATCCATGCCACTGGATTACTATGCATGAATTTTTTGTCTGTATTTGATGGGTATGCATCAGAATTTGGGTGTGAGTGAAAAATTCCGATAACTTCTAATTTTTTTTCTTCTGCAATTTTGTATCCTTCTATTAATTCCTCATTTGATATGGTAAAATTTACTGATGACTCTTCAATATTTTTTGTTAAAAATACCTCTGAAACAACATTATCATTCCCATATAGTATGGCACATGACTCGTTAGGATTTACATTTTCTGCATGCTGTGTTAGAATTTTTTTGATTGATTGTGATAAGATGATTTTCTGCAAACCTATTCTACATTAACAGTTCCTACCATCCATGGATGGAATGTACAGTAATAATCATAATTTCCTACTTCTATAAATGTAAATTCAAAAATATCTCCTGCCATCATCATTTCTGAGTCAAATACTCCATCCGCATCTGCTGGTGCTTCACCTGATGTTACTGTGTGTACTGTATTGTCTACATTATCCCATACAACTGTAGTACCTACTGTAACATCAATTACTTGAGGATCATAATAGATTTGACCATCTTCTGGAAGTGCTGCCCCTTCTGGCATTATTACTTTGATTGGTTCTTTTGGTTCTTCGATGATAAATGTTGCAATCATGTATGGATGCAAACTACAAACGTATTCATGTTCACCTATTTCCAAATCTGTTGTATCTAATGTGTATGTGTTACCTGCATCAATCAAACTTGAATCGAATAATTCCCCGAAACCCTCTGAACTGGTAACTGTATGCACAATTGAATCTGCATTTGTCCATTCAATTGTATGCCCTTGTGGTACTTTTGCTACATCTGGTCCATAGTCTGGATTCCCTTCTACAGTAGAATCTTTTAAAATTTCAATTGCAAATATTGGTCCTGCCGGTGTAAGGTCTTCAGTTGGTTCACCTATTCCCTCTTGTTGGGGTATCATGTATGTATCCGGACTTACAAATCCAAATGCCAACCACATGATAATTCCAGTTGCTGCTGCCATTCCTGCAATAGAGCCAATTGGTTTTAGGAATTCTGGATGTTTCATTGATAGATATGCCATAAGAATTGCTGGGAATGCAATTGCCATTAAAATTCCCGCAAGTGTTACTGTATAGTTTGATGTATTCATTGTAAATGCAAACATTCCAAATCCTAATGCAATTGAAATTATTATCAAAGTGGTCGCTTTAGCTCTATTACTAGTTGAAACTCCGCCATCTAAGATACCTACACTCAGGAAAATTAATCCGATAAACATGGTGAGGCCAGTCAAGGCATGCATGCCATCAATGAATGTGTGTGCAACTCCTGCATAAGATATTACAACTCCAGCTAAGCCTATAGCTGTAAGTCCCATTCCTGGCATCATGAGGTCCCAATTACTCATTTAACTAGCTGGTAGGACTGAGATACTTATTCCTTTTGAAATACTGTAGATCACGTAGACGAAGAAATTAAATGGCTTTGGAATAGGATAGAGTGAATTGGGATTTAAAGAAATAGTGGAGATATCCAAACCCCGGATAGTTGTTCTTTTAGTTATCACTGCTGTGACTTCTATGTATGCTGCAAGTAAACTAGTGAATGGTGCTCCCGATCTTGACTATTTGTTTTATTTGCACATAATTGTCGCAGGAGCATTGGCATCAGCAGGTTCAAGTGCATTGAATCACTATTATGATAAAGATATTGATCCCAAAATGACTAGAACCAGCACTAGACCTATTCCTTCAGGAAGAATGGCAGCATCTCATGTTTTGATTTATGGTGTAGTGGTTAGCTGCATATCTGTAATCTATGGATATTTTGCATTAAATGCAGTATCTGCTTTCTTTATTGCACTTGGAATCTTCTCTTATGTTATAATTTACACTGTTTGGCTAAAACGTAAAAATTCATCAAACATTGTAATTGGTGGAATTGCCGGTAGTGCTGCAGCTTGGGCAGGATGGGCAGCAGCTACTGGCAGTATGGACTTGTTAGGGTTCTTAGTTGGATTTTTGGTATTCGTTTGGACTCCTTCTCACTTTTGGTGTCTTGCAATGAAGATTAAAGATGAATATGCACAAGCAAATGTTCCAATGTTACCTGTGGTGATTGGTATGGAGAGAACATCAAAGTACATTTTAGGTAATACGCTAATTTTACTTCCATTCTCGTTAACTCTTGCATTTATTCCCGATGGACTGGGAGTTGTTTACACTGTAATTGCTGCAGTGTCTGGTGGATTGATGTTAGTATATCATTACAAATTAACAAAGACACCTACTTCTGAATTTGCTTGGAAAGCATACAAGGTTACTGCGCCATATCTTACAATAATTTTCGTGGCAGTTGCATTAGATGCAGCATTTCATGTACCTTTGTTTTAGAAACTATTTGTCAATACCTGGGAAACTGGCTTCATAATCTTTTTCCATTACTTCCTTATTTTGTTCTTCGACTTTATCAACTTCTTTTTCAATAACGACTATCTCAATTCTACGCTCATCTTTTGTAATCCATGCTACTTTGATAAGGCCAAGAATTTCTAAATCTAAAAGTATCTTGTTGAATCTGTCTTCTGCAAGAGGATGATCATCTTTTGTTAAACTTTTGTAAAGCTCAACATCCGTTAATGAGTTTGCTTCTTTTATTTTATCAAATACAGTATTTCGAATTGGAATTGCCATTTTTATCCGTAGAATGTTTTATCTTCTGACTTTGGTACTACGTTAGATATACTTTCCTTCACTTTATTGTACCATTGATCAACTTCTCTAGTAATTGATGGTTTGACTTGTTTCAAACTATTTGCAAAGTCTTGACTGGAAATTTTTTCAGAATTGTCCCTCATTGCATGAACTGCAGCTTCTCTACAAAGTGCTGCCAAATCTGCGCCTGTATAATTTTGAGTAGCAATTGCAATCTCTTGTAATTTAACGTCATTTGTTAATGGCATCTTTTTTGTTAAAATCTTGATAATTTCCAATCGACCTTTTTCATCTGGTGGAGATGCATACAAAACTAAATCCAATCTTCCTGTTCTTAACAGGGAGTTATCTAGTACATCTGGTCTGTTTGTAATTCCAACTACTACTACTCGTGAAGAAATACCTTCTTCAATTTCTGTTAGTAATTGACTTAGAATGTTCTCGCCTACTCCTCCTTCCCCTGTTTTATTACGTGCCAGTGAATCTAACTCATCAAAAATTACTACACATGGCGATGACGCTTTTGCTTTTCTAAATATCTCTCTTATGGCTTTTTCAGATTCCCCAATCCATTTTGAAAGAATTTCAGGACCTCTAACCAAAATCATATTTGCACCAGTTTCAGTTGCAAGTGCTCGTCCTAAGAGTGTCTTTCCACATCCTGGTGGGCCATAAATTAATGCACCTTTTGGTGGTTTAATTCCCATTGTTGTAAACTTGTGTGGTTCTTTCATTGCAGTGATGAGATTGTCTGTTAATGATTTTTTGATCTCATCTAACCCTCCAACATCTTTCCACCATACTTTTGATCTTTCAACATAAACTTCTCTCATAGCTGTGGGGATTACTTCTTGCATTGCTTCGTAAAAATCGATTAGCTTGATTTGCATTGCTTGTAATACCTCAGATGGAATTTTTTCAGTTTCAAGATCTATTTCTGGTAGATATCTTCTGATTGACTTTAATGCAGCTTCCCTACAAAGCGATTTGATATCTGCACCTGTGTATCCATGCAATTCTGATGATAAGTCTTTTAGATCAATATCTTCACTAATTGGCATTCCTCTTGTATGAATCTCGAGAATTTCTAATCGTCCGTCTTCATTAGGTACTGATATCTCAAACTCTCTATCGAATCTACCTGGTCGTCTAAGAGCAGGATCAACACTGTCTGGTCTATTTGTAGCACCTAATACGATTACATTTCCTCTATCTGTGAGGCCATCCATTAATGCCAATAATTGAGCTACTACCCTTTTTTCAACATCGCCATATGCCTCTTCCCTTTTTGGTGCAATTGCATCAATTTCATCGATGAAAATTATACTTGGAGAGTTATCTTTAGCTTCTTTGAAAATGTCTCTTAGTTTAGCTTCTGTTTCCCCATAATACTTGTTCATAATTTCTGGACCATTGATTGGAAACATGTTAGCTTCTGACTCACTTGCAAGAACTTTTGCAAGTAATGTTTTTCCACATCCTGGAGGTCCATAAAGTAAAATTCCGCTGTGTGGTTCAATTCCCAATCTTGTAAATAATTCTGGATGCTTTAATGGCAATTCTACAATCTCCCTCATTGCTTTGACCTTCTCTCGTAATCCTCCAACTTCTTCATATGTGACACGAACTTTTCTATCAATTGATGTTTCAGCTGAAATACTAAGAACTGTAGAACGATCTATCTTTACTACTCCTTTTGGTGCAGTCTTTGTAATTTTAAAATCCATCGAATTCCCTAAAATCATTACTGAAATTTCATCGCCGTGAACAATTGGTAATCCTTTTAATCTGTTTTTAACAAAATCTGTAAATTCCTTGTCCACTGTTACTACATCATTTACTGGTGTAAGTGAAACTGTTTTTGCAAACTTTGATGTTACTTTTCTAATTTTTACAATATCATTTAATGATGCACCCACATTTTTTCTTGTTTGACCATCAACTCTTATGATGTCTGGAAATTTTTCATCTTCATCAACTGGCCAGATAACTGCACAACTAGATCTTGAACCCATTACTTCAATAATGTCTCCTGGAGATACTTTGAGGAAATCCATTGCATCTGGACCAATTCTGGCACGTTTTTTACCTACGTCTCTTTGTTTTGCTTCCCCAATCCTCATCTGCAAAGGCTCTTCTTTGCGTACCAAAAAATCACCTATTTCATGTCAACTGACATTCGGCTCATGTTGAGAACTTCAAATTCACTGACGCCTTCTGTGCCTTTTACGGCATTTTCTAATGCATCACTTTGACCTTCTTTATCTTCTAAAATGAATTCTGCTTTAATGAATTCCAATCCAAAAGCTAGTGGTTCTTTTGCATGTCTTTTCATTGAAATTCCTTCAGGCAAGGATGTTTTGATCGATTCTGCTAATTTGTCAAGATCAACTTCTGTTCCTTTTGGAAGAATTTTTGTAATCAATAATAATTGAGCCATTTTTTTAAGGCCCTCTTGTGTTACATGAAGAACAAGTGTAGTTTCTTGCTGCTTCTCTGCAACTTTGACATCTCCAAATTAAATCCGCACCACAACTTGGACAATCAAATTTTACACATTTATCATTAGGCATAATATGTCTGTGACAACAACTACATGTTGGTAATGCAATACTAGATGACATACCCGGATTTTCTGTAAACATCATTTATACCTTCCTTAGAATTCAAGCATGATTTATTTCAATAATTTTTTGAGCTCTCCACCAACTAGTGTCTGAACTGTTTTAATCGATCCTTTCACCCCAAGTAATTTAACAATTGAACCTGTATGAAAATCAAAATCATCCTTCTCTGAAATATCTTTAATAATTTCTGGTGTAATTGATTCAAATAATTTATTGATTGTTTGGTTATCTATTCTTTCTAAAATTTTTCTTGCAAAAATTTGTTTATCAAACTCTTTACCAAATCTATCTATCCATTTTTTTTGATATTCTAAAAGTTTTGAGTGATTATTTGTTTTTAAGAATTTAGAAATTGCTTGCCCTGCATACACTCCTCCCATCCCACTAGTGAAAATTCCTCCCGCAGTTGTAGGCTTTGCTTGTCCAGCTGCATCCCCGACAATCACTGTTTTTCCATCTATGAAATTTTCAATGGGGCCTTTTATCCAAATAGGCGCAAAAATTTTTCTGATTGTAGAATAGTTTCTTTTTTTCTCAAGAATTTTATTTAATGCTTCAGATACATTAATCCCTCTTCCTGCAACTCCGACCTTTCCTTTTCCTTCACTTGATGGAATCACCCATGCAAAAAACCCTGGATATCTTTCTTGATCAAAAATTACTTTTACTTGTCCCTTGTGAATCCAATCTGCATAAATCTCATATTGTGCAGATGAAATAATCCCCGTTCTATCTTTGTGTATTAGGGATGAGACTCCTCTGGCATCAACGAAAATCTTACAATCAATTTTTTCTTCATTTGTTCTAATCCCTGTATCTGTAATCTCTTGAAAGCTTGTTCTAACTTTAATTACTGCCCCATTTTTCTGAGCTTGAAAAGCAATCTGCTTATCCAGTTCTCGTCTACTAATCTCTATTACTTTTTGTTTTTTTGAATTAATTGTAAAACTATTACCGTTAGGTGCTGTAATTTCTGCTGACTCTATCATATGATCAAATGTCTTTCTAAATGGGATCACTCCCAATTCTTCTAATCCTGCAATACTGACTAATCCCCCACAATGCTCAGGTGTTCCAATCTCGTAATCTTCCTCAATTACAAGGACTGAAAATCCATTTGAGGCAATCTCTCTTGCAGTTAACAGTCCTGCAACACTTCCGCCTGCAACTACTGTATCATAGTACACAGATTTTGTTTCTTTGTCAATTATTTAATTCCAAAGTTTTTCATTACGCCTATATTGAATAATGGTGTGGGTGACATCAAACAAGTAATTGTTGTTAGAACTGATCTTGAAATGGGAAAAGGTAAGATTGCAGCTCAGGTAGGACATGCTTGTGTTCTTGGAGCAGAACATGTCAGAAAATCACATCCTGAGTGGTATGAGGAATGGTGGGGAGGACAAGAAAAAGTCGTCGTCAAAGTTTCAGGACTCAAAGATTTACAGGAAATAAAAAGACATGCAATTGACTTGAACCTTCCTTGGTCTGAAGTAACTGATGCTGGACATACTCAGATAGCCCCTGGAACAACAACTTGTATTTCCATTGGACCTGCACCTGAAAATTTGATTGATAAAATCACTGGGGATCTAAAATTACTGTAATTTCTATTCTTGGAATAAGATATAACCCGGCTCGATATTTTTTGAATTATGAAGAAAAAAGGACTACTGGTGGTTTTCTTTTTTGGTGGAATTATGGTAACATCTGGTTTTGGACTGCAAAGTATGATGCTTCCATCCCCTGATGATGATGATCCTGAAATAACAATTACTGGAACACCTGCTGATAATTTTCCTGATGAACAACGTGCTCAGTTTTGTGGTTCTAGTGATGCAAAGTCTACTGAATATGTGCGAGAATTTTCAATTCCAACGTTGTGTACAAACCCGCTAGCTGTTGTAGCTGATTATGATGGAAATGTTTGGTTCACTGAAACTAATACTGGAAACTTGGCAAAATTTGATCCTATCACTGAAACATTTACTGAATATGACAATCCTTTATGGCCACAAGGTGGTCGTTCAATGATGTGGGGTGTTGATTATGCTCCTGATGGTTCAGTATGGTTTACTGATGAATCATACCCTTCTGTATGGAAATTCTCAACCCTTGATGAGACATACGAACGATTATCATACCCTTCTGAAGGAAATTCCTTACCTCAAAAACTCAAAGTTGATGGTTCTCAAATTATTATTAATGACTTTACAGGAAACAAACTGACATTTTTAGATCCTAATCAATCAGGTGAGGATGTAAACTATCTTAGTATTCCATCTCCTATTGATGATTCTGTTACTGCAGGGTTTGCAATAGATGCAAACAATGATGTTTGGTTTACAAATTGGCTATTCCAACAGGGTGGTGTATTAGTAAAGTTTGATCAAAATGGATATTTTGATTCTGTAACTAATTCTGGTGAAGAATTTCTACCTTTACTTGACTTTATTGAAATCTATGAATTACCAATATCATTACTTACTCCAAATGGAGCTGCTGTATCTAATGATGGAACCATTTGGTTAGCAGACACTACTTCCTCGTCATTTTTTAATTTTGATCCTTTGACTAAAGTATTCACTCAATATGTTACATCAGATCCGATACTTGAAACATATGGGAATCAAACAGGAATTGTAAAGTCTCCTATTTCTAGACCATACTGGATTGAAACTGATGAACAAGATCGTATTGTCTTTAATGCACAAACTGCCAATACTATTTCTGTAATGGATCTAAAATCACAATCTCTTGTGGAATATCAAATTCCGTCAAAGAATCCTAATTGGGGTGACTGTGATCCTGGAACTGGTGTAATGTTGGATGATTGTGGTTTAGCCCAAGTTTTTGATTTTACTATTAGTGGTGAAAAAATCTGGTTTACTGAATGGGTGGAAAACAATATTGGAGTAGTTGATACATCAATTCCGTTACCAATTGAGATACAATTAGAGACAAATTCTATTACTTTGGTACCTGGAGATTCGAAACATGTTAACTTTATTGTATCTCCTACTTCTCAAAATGATTTATTTGATGTATCTCTAATTCATACTTCGACTCATGAATTTTTGAATGTTGAACTTGCAACAGATACCCCTGAAACATTCCAATTAGATTTTGATACTCCTAGACCCATTTATACTACTATTTCAACTACTAATGATGCGGTCCCTGGAACCTACAAAATACTTCTTGGAGTGCAATCTTATGATGTTGCAATTAGTAAATTCATTACAGTGACAATAGAGTGATACCTGATTTAGATTCTCTAATTGGTATCTCTGTTTATAGTACTGATTTTGATGGTATTGGTGGACAGATTAGAATTACCACTGAAGATTTCCAAGTATCTGAAATAATTTCTGAAAAGTCACAAAATACAATTAACGATAAAGAAGGTTATGTTGTATACAAACTAAAAAAGAAAAAGATTGATACAAATCATGCACTATCTGATATATTTAGAAAAAAAGGAATTAGATTAAAGTCCCTTGGATTAAAAGATGCATCTGCAATTACTGAACAATTTGTTTGTTCAGGAAATAAAGGAAAAGGAGTTGAGAATTTTTCAACTGAAAAATACTCCCTTGAAAAAATTGGCTATGTAAAAAAACCATTATCAAAAAAAGACATGATAGGTAATCATTTTAAAATTAAAATTTCTATTGCTCTGATGGATTATCTTCATTTGTTAACTATGAAAAAATTCTAAATTTTTATGGTTACCAACGTTTTGGCTCAAAGAGACCCGTCACCCATCTAATAGGTAAGGCAATTCTGCAAAGAGATTTCTCAAAGGCAGTTGATCTGGTTTTATCATTTACATCCATTCATGACTCTAAGGAAAATACTGAGATTCGAGAAAAACTAGTTGACCCAAAAAACTATGAAAAGTATTTTGATCAAGTTCCATTTCAAATGGATATTGAAAGAATTGTCCTAAAAGAAATGATTGAGCATGGTGATACTCTTAAGGCAATTCGTGCAATTCCATTATTTTTGAGAAGATTTTATGTTCAGGCTTACCAATCTTTCATCTTTAATCTATCTCTGAGTTCTGCATTTTCTGATGGAGAAAACTTGTTTGATGCCAAATCTGGTGATGTCTGTTTTGATTTTAAAGGAATAATTGGAAAATATGTACAAGGACTAGATCAGCGTTTAGCATTACCTTTTGTTGGATATTCGTATTACAAAAAAACAAGATTTGATTATCAAATATCTACAATTTTAGAACAAGAAGAAATTACTCCTAAAGACTTTTTCATCAAAGAGATGCAAGAAGTAAGCAGTGAAGGTGGTTTTAGACAAGCTGCAATTCATTGTTATGACTATTCATCATGTGATGATGTAGTAGAATTCTCATTATCTCGTGGATCTTTTGCAACAATTTTGCTAAGAGAGATAATGAAACCTCAAGATCCAATGATTGCTGGTTTTTGAGATCTGTTTTACGGACATAATCCTTTAGATGTCTTTAAGTTTGGTGTTTTTTTAAAAAAATATGATTTAGATGGATAAATCTTACATGTTGATTAGCTGTGAAATTGGAGAAGAACAATCACTTTATTCTAAACTGAAAGAAATTCCTGAAGTAAAAACTTGTTTGATAACTTTTGGTAGCTATGACATTGTTGCAGAGTTTGTTACAGAAACTCCTTTGGAGATGAATAAACTTATCACATCCAAAATTAGAAAACTTCAAAAAATCCGTAGTACTATTACGCTTCGTGCAATGAGCTAATCCTTTTTGATAATTCTGATTACCATTCCTATTCCTAATATGATGATTCCTGTAATTACTATTTGAATCCCATATGTAATCCACTCTGGATTAGAATACATAAACGATGATTCTGGCCCAACTATTGATTTTCCTTGGAGGTGAAATATTGCTCCTAAAATCAGAATAATTGTACCTGCTATGCTTAGTATGGTGCCTACTTTCATGAGAAATCTACCTGACTTGTACTAAAAAGGGTAAACAGAATTGATAATTTAACCAAATGATTTTTGGAATTGAGCTTTAATGATTTTGTCTTGATTCTATAAAATGTACAATTGGGAAAGTGCCCTTGAATCAAATGATCATAAACATTTGGGATTGATGCTATTTGGTACATCTGCTTCTCTTGCTATAATTTTATTTTTAATTTTTCATCCTCAAATCGAGACAATCAACAAAGAATCTCCCATTCTGATCAATATCATGTTTCTTCCTGCGATGGCAGTTGGATTTCTTTACGGTGTTAGAATAACTGAGAGAGCAGTAAAACCATCTGAAATTCGTAGTCCAATAAAAAGATCAATTGTAAAAATCTTCCTGTTCTTTTTTGTAATGGGTGGTATGTTCAGCTCTGTTAATTTTGCAATTAATGGTGGTAGTATAATGCCTGATACTAGTATTTTAGAAGATGGATTATTAATGTGGCTTAATTCTTTTGTAACTGCAAATGGTGGTGCCACTTTTCTTATTATTACTAGCATTGCATTGATGGCAGCAGCTACTAAAAGAATTGTTGGAATGAATTCTGGATTTCTAAATAGAATGGTGACTTTTGTTGGTACATTTGTATTCTTTACTATACTTGTTTTAAGTTTCACAAAATCTGATCCTACCTCTTCTGGTGTTTTCTTGTATACATTTTACCAGGCAGGTATTGTTGGTGGTGCGTTTTATGCAATGAATAGATTAACAAAAAATCAAAACATGTTGGAAGATTTCTCTAATGGATATTAGATTAATCACACGAATCTGTGTATACGCCTGAAATTTTAGTATTTATTCTCTCACAATATTTTAGACAACCTTCAGTTGAAAAATCATTTGCTTTACATTCATTAAAATGAGCTGTGCTTTCTCTCTGCATATTATCTGCAAAGAGTACATTTCCGCCAATTGCTAATGCGATAAGTGCAATTACTGTGAGACTAGCTGAAACTGCAATCATGGAATACCCTACTTTTGCGCGATTGTGTGGCTCTTTCATTTACGAGAAATCCATTATTCTTGAATTTAATCTTTTCAAGTTTGGATTTTGCGATCAAATTTGTATTGGATAGATAATTTGAGGAAGAAAGAAAAGAAAGTACTCAAAAATACACTCATTGAGCATTCAAATTCTCCAATATGAGTTTCTTGGACCAATACCTCTTGATGAATGGGGCCCTCCAATGGAAAAATTGGTATATTTGATAATGTCTAGGGATAAAGATCAATACAAAATAGTCTATGTCGGTGATTGTGAAAAGACAGATGATCCATCTTTTTTTGCCCAACACACACATTTCAAATGCTGGATACACAAATCCACTTCAGAAAAATCACTATATCTTGCAATTTTACCATTATTTGAATCAAGTAAAGAAAATAGAAAAAATATTCTTAATAAAATAAAGACTCGTTACAACCCTCCTTGTAATTCTGATGAAGCAGAAACTCTAAAACCTGATTATGAAATTCGAATCTCAGAACTTGAATCTAAGTTCTCATGTGCATGTTGTGGTTCTGAAATGAAGGCAGAAAAAGTCTTAGAAAAATCTACACTTTTTCGTTGTACTATCTGTGGATTAAGTGACACCAAGCTTAACTCTTAACTTTATTTTGAACATCAAAGAGTTGTAATGTTAACAAATCTAATGCTTTTTTTAAATGTCCAAATTCATTAATTGAATGTATTTGTCCTTCCACTAATGCCCTCATAATTTTTATTGAATTTTTTTGGTAATCATCTTTTGCAACAATTTCCATAGCATTAATTTTTGATAACAAATTATCTAATTCTTTTATCATCTCATCTGATGGCTTGTGTTTGTCCATAACTTTCTGAAAAGATTTTGATATATGAATCGTTACAACAAATCCTCATCAATTTCTTGAATAGGATCTAGGTATTGCTGACATGTACAATTTGGAATTTGACATTTTCCAGCCTTAATAATGGAACTGCTTTCTTCATTTCTTATGTGTATCTCATCTGTGTGGTGGCATCTCTTACAATTCATAAAATCATCCTATGGCTTAGGGAATTAAGACTCCTCTTGCTTCTATCTCTGAATCTTTTAATTTTTTGAGTGCCTCATTTGCATTCTCTAAAGGAAATGTTTGAGTTATGACCTCTAACTTATTCTCATCACAAATTCTTATTACTTGTTCCATGTCTTTTGTAGATCCAATTAGCGTGCCTCTTATTGTTTTTTCTTCAAATGCCATAAATGCTGGGTTTTTTCCAACTGTTGCAATTACAATTAGTCCTCCTTTCTTTACTGCCTTTATTGCAGTATCTGTAACAATGTCTGCTGGCGCAAAAACAATTGCAGTATCTAGTAATCCGTGTTTTTCTTTTAATGAATTTAGAAACTCTTCTTGGTTTTCAGAAAATTTCATTGCATCAATTGCACCTAATCTTTTTGCAACATCAAGATGGTTTTGTGATCTTGAAAATGCAATTACATCACAACCTTCTACTTTGGCAAACTGTACTGCCATGTGTCCTACACCGCCAATTCCAAAGATTCCAATTTTTTTATGTTGGTTTGGTTCTGCAGCTTTTACTGCTTTGTATGCTGTGATTCCTGCACAAAATAATGGTGCGGCATACTCTGATTTCATACTATCTGGAACTTTGGTTGCAAAATCCTCTGTCACTGTAACGTATTCTGTGTATCCTCCTTTGAGGGACTCTCCTAAAATAATTGATGATTCACAAAGATACTCTTTTCCTTCTTTGCAATATTGACAATTCTTGCATGCTTCTAGTAGTGGAGTGATTCCTGCTCTGTCTCCTACTTTGAATTTTGTAACTGCATCTCCAATCTCAATAATTTTTCCAACTACTTCATGTCCTGGAACTGTTGGAAGTGTTGGTGGAATTCCCAAGTCTTTCCAGTCCCCTTCAATTCCATGTAGTTGAGAATGACAAACTCCACATGCTTCAATTTTTAGTAAAATCTCATTTGGTCGCTTTATTTCATGTCTATCGATTTGAGTTAGTTTTAGTGGATTTGTCTCAATTTTTGCGCACTGAGAAAGTATCATTGCACGCATTTTTTCCATAATCTCAAAAATTAACTGCTGAATTTTAACATTCTCTCATTAGAAAAATAAAGGACTGATTATGCATTTTATTATGGATAAAATTACTGATGAGGATAAAGAAAGAATAGCATTATTGCGACTTGTTACAAATTCTAAAAATGAATTCAAAAACCTTTCACTCGACCAATTAAGTAGATTACAGGAACTAGTTGAGAAAAAAGATTACAGTCATGATAAAAAAGCTCACAAATCCAAAGTAAAGTTACTGAAAAAAATCAATGTCCGAATCTATGAATTAACTGAAGGACGGGGAATTTGGGGCTAGCCCAACTAGGTACAAATATTATGACAAATCTGACTATTCATGGTTGAAAATCATCTTGTTTCTGAAACAAGTCCGTATTTACTTCAGCATGTGAATAATCCCGTAGATTGGTATGGATGGAATGCTGAGGCATTAAAAAAAGCAAAAGATGAAAACAAACCTATCTTTCTAAGTGTTGGATATAGTGCATGTCATTGGTGCCATGTAATGGCTCATGAATCATTTGAAAATGAAGATGTTGCAGAATTTATGAATGACAATTTTGTAAACATCAAAGTTGACAGAGAAGAAAGACCAGACATTGATGATATTTATCAAAAAGTTTGCCAGATAGCAACAGGTCAAGGTGGTTGGCCATTGAGTATTTTTCTTACTCCTGATCAAAAACCATTCTATGTTGGAACTTATTTTCCAGTATTGGATTCCTATGGGCGCCCTGGATTTGGTAGTATTTGCAGACAACTATCACAAGCTTGGAGAGAAAAACCAAAAGATATTGAAAAATCTGCAGAAAAATTTCTTACAACTTTACAAAAGACAGAAGCAATTACAACTCCATCAAAATTAGAGCGAGTACTACTTGATGAGGCTGCTTTGAATCTATTCCAATTGGGGGATTCTACGTATGGGGGATTTGGCTCTGCTCCAAAATTTCCAAATGCTGCAAATGTCTCATTTTTATTTCACTATGCAAAACTTTCAGGCCATTCAAAATTTACTGAATTTGGGCTCAAAACTCTTAGAAAAATGGCAAATGGCGGAATTTTTGATCAAATCGGAGGTGGCTTTCATAGGTATTCTACTGATGCTAAATGGCTCGTCCCCCATTTTGAAAAAATGCTTTATGACAATGCACTGATTCCAGTAAATTATGCCGAGGCATATCAGATAACAAAAGATCCTTTCTATCTTGATGTTATGCAAAAAACACTTGATTTTGTTTTACGTGAGATGACTTCTTCTGAAGGTGGATTTTATTCTGCATATGATGCTGATTCTGAAGGAGTTGAAGGGAAATTTTATGTTTGGACGAAAAGTGAAATTCGAGAAATTCTCGGCAATGATGCTGATGTTTTCTGTTTGTTTTATGATGTTACTGATGCTGGAAACTGGGAAGGCAATACCATTCTATGTAATAATTTGAATCTCTCAAATGTTGCTTTTAATTTTGGAATTACAGAAGAAAAAGTTAGAGAAATTCTGAAATCTGGTTCTGAAAAACTACTTAAAGTTCGTTCAAGTAGAATTCCCCCTGGTTTAGATGATAAGATTTTAGTTTCATGGAATGCCTTGATGATTACAGCATTTGCAAAGGGATATCGTATAACTAATAATCCTAAATATCTGAATGCAGCAAAAAATTGTATTTCGCTTATCGAAAATAATCTTTTTGTAAATGACAAATTATTTAGAACTTATAAAAATGGAACTGCAAAAATTGATGGGTATCTTGAGGATTATTCTTATTTTATAAATGCATTACTTGATGTATTTGAAATTGAACCTGAATCAAAATATCTCAAACTTGCTTTAAAATTAGGACATCATTTGGTAGATCACTTTTGGGATTCTGATAACAATAGTTTCTTTATGACTTCTGATGATCATGAAAAATTAATTATCAGACCAAAAAGCAATTATGATTTATCATTGCCTTCTGGAAATTCAGTCGCTTCTTTTGTAATGTTAAGATTGTATCATCTATCCCAAGAACAAAAATTCCTTGAAATTACCACAAAAATCTTGGAATCTCAGGCACAAATGGCTGCAGAAAACCCATTTGGCTTTGGTTATTTACTTAACACTCTTGCTATCTATTTGGAAAAACCAGTAGAGATTACCATTATCAACACTGAAAATTCCGATATTTGTAAATCCCTCCTCACAAATTATTTGCCAAATTCCTTTAGAGTGACTGTGAATAGTTCTAATCAACTAGAACAACTTTCACAATACCCTTTTTTTGCAGGAAAAACATTTGAATCAAAAACATCTGTTCTGGTTTGTAAGGATTTTTCTTGTTCTTTACCCTTACATGCAGTTGATGAGATTAATTCCAGTCTCTAGATTTTTTTTAAATCTACGCTGATTATATTTCCAACTTGAGGTCTTCCAATATTATCATATCTTGATTTTGGCATTGCAATTGTGATTTGTGTTTGTTGATATGATTTTATATTTACTGTTGGTTGAGCTTGCAATATTGCTTCAAGTAATGGCATTACCTGCTCTTTTGTTTCTGCATCTAGTTTTTTTGAAACATTTTCTAATATCATCTGTTTTTGTGAAATTGGTTCAGTTGAGACATTCTCAATTAATGTTAATTGAATCATTTGTCCATTATCGACTATTTGCGTAATTTTGAATTCATTCATTGCTGACAATACCTTGCTAGTTTTTCTAGATGATTTATCTTTAACGAATTGAGAAATACAATACTGTTACTGCTGTTACTACAGCTGATGCCACTCCTAAAGTAAAAATAATTTTACTGCCATCCACTTTCATGATTTTGATCAATTTTTATTGAAATTAAACTGTATTGATTTTCTAAATTAGTTATGAATCATTTTTTGCGTTTTTATCCAATATTTCATCTGACTCTTTTTCTTTTACTTGTAGTATGTTGGGCTCTAGAATAGATTTTTTGATTAAAGCTGCACGCTGCTTAATTATTTGATTAAATTCCCTTACATCTTCTAGGTCTGGTGTTTGTTGTTGGTTTTGATATGCTTGTAAAAATCCCGAATATACACATCCTGTAATAATCCCAAATGTGGTATCTGAAACAGATTCTACTTCGGGTACAAAATTTTCTGCAATTTGTCTATATGATTCTGATTCGCTAATGTAATAATCAATTAAACTATCTATGAATTCTTTATTTTCTTTAGAAATTGCCATTATTTTTTCTTTATTTCATAGTTTATTTAATTGTCTTTTCATTAATCGTTTATTTATTCCTGAATTATTTTCTAGATGTTGTGGAAATTAGAATTAGATGAAGAATATTTTCGTATATATGATTCTAAAAAATTGATTGCGGGATATTTTGATCCGGACTATGGCGATATTTTTCCAAAAAAAAACTCTGAGCAGATTATTTCATCTATGCAAAAAAACCATGATCCTATTTTGGGTGGAATGATCATGGTCCCTCTAGTTAAATTCCGTTTATTTGATACTGATTTGGATACAGTTCTTTCAAAAGTGCAAGAAAACATAACGCGTGTTTCTGAACATTTACAAAAATGGGACAATTTTTTATCTAACACAAAAAATCAAATCCATTCTATTCGGATATCTCATACGGATCAAGACATGCTTACCGTCACTTTTCCGATATCCTTCTCAAAACCTACACCTCTAGAAAGAAAGCAATTGTTGGATGAGATTTCTCCCACTCTGGATTTATTACAGAAATCAGATTTGTTATGACCTATACATACTAAGTTTGTTTACTATTTTTTTTGAAATTATTATCTTTATGGCAGATGCTCAATTTTCCATTCTTCAGCCTCATTAATACAATTAAACCACTCAACTTCTATTGTATCCGAATCAAATTCTCCTACCTCGTTTTTAAATTCTGTATTACATTGGTCTTTCATATTCTCTGAAACCCGAATAACTTGTTGTGCTGATACGCCTTGTGGGGCTTCAAATTTTTCTCCTCCCTCATAATCTTTTACACCTGCTTTAGCTGATTGAAATTCAGCCAATCCCAAATTTTGATACTCGTATGCTTCTTGAATTAATGTATCTGATCTTACCTTTGCTGATTCATCTCCTGTTTTTATCCATTCGATAAATTCTGAATCACTTTCTAGTTGGGTCTCAGATGAGATCTTTAATAGTGCAACTGAACTCTTGAATAATTCTGGTGGTGTTAATTTATCATATTTGGAAATTATCTCTCTAAATTTTTTCAAATGTACTTCATAATATTCCAATAACTCTACTTTTGTAATGTCTTCTTCTTCCCAACTAGTTTTTTCAGAATAAAATTTTATCTGCAGATCACTAACTTCTTTTTCAATTTGTGCTAATTCGTTTCCAAACTGTAACCCTTTCTGTTTGGTTTGCTCAAATGAATAATTGTATCCTGCAATTGTTCCGATGATGATGATGACTATTGCAATAATTACTATGTTTTGAATTTTCTTTTTCTTCAAAGATAATCTATATAATTTCCATCTTCGCCTAATTTTAGTTCAATTGTAAATTCAGTACCGCTGATAAATGAGTCATTTCGAGTTGATCTCACTCTTCCTATGACTAATTCATATGGCCAAATCTCGACTACAATTGAGCCTACTTTTGCAGTTGGTGTTTCTGTAATTTCCATATCCTCACGCTTGACTCCGTGTCTTTCTAACATGTGAATTGAGTGATCTAAAAGCGGTTTTGGATTATTATAATTCAGTACCCAAACCGTTCCTTCATAATCAATTTTTTGCAATTTGAAACAATTCTAAATCATCTCATATAACAATTATTCGGGTGCAATCACATTTAGTGTCATTGTACTGACAACTCTAGTTAATTTCCTGATGACTGCAATTGCTTTTTCAAATCCATCTTGATCTTCTGTTTGAATTTCAGCAATCACATCGTATGCCCCAAAAGTAAGATATGCATTACTGATATCTTTCATTTGTTTTAATTCATCCACGATATATTCTTCAGCTCCTAGATCACAATTTAATAAAATGAATCCTTTGTGCATTACTTTATCTTGTAATAATTAACAAAGTTCGGGTCTTTAAGTTTTACAGTTTTTACCATCTGCTACGTCCGCCATAGCTGTTCTTACTGTCTTTATCACCATATCTTTTTTTATTGCCTCTGTCATCTCTATCTCTACCGCCGGATCCTCTATATCCGCCACCACCAGATCTTCCGTAACCTCCGGAACGACCTCCTCTGGAATAGTTTGATCTTGATTGTCCACCATATCTTCTTGATGGCATTTGTCTTTTTAGAGGGTCTGGAATTGAAATTTGAATTCCCATTTCTTCATTCAAATCTTTTAGTGGTACTTTGATTTGACGTTTGATAAGATTCCAATCCCCTATTGATGAATATGAAACAAATGTTATTGCTCTTCCCTTTGCACCTGCTCTAGCTGTTCTTCCAATTCTGTGGAAATATGCCATCTCTACATTTGGTACATCATAATTGATTACTAGTTCTACTCTTGGAACATCAATACCTCTGGATGCTACATCTGTTGCGACTAAAATATCTGCTTTACCACTACGGAATTTTCCCATTGATTGCTCTCTTCTATGTTGTGACATGTCTCCTTCAATTGCTACTGCATTGAATTTTTCTTGATGGAGGAATTTTGCAACATCTCTTGTTCTATATTTTGTAGAACAAAATACAATGACTTGGCCTTTTATTGGTTTGACAAAATCAATTAGATACTTGGACTTGTCTCGGTCTTTAATTACTAAATATGCCTGATCTATTCCTTCCCCACTAAGATCATCAGCATCCAATAGGAATTGTTTTGGGTTATGCAGATATTCTTCTGATAGTCTTAGAATCTCTGTTGGCATTGTTGCTGAAAACAATGACATTACTCTGTCTTCTGGTGCTAAATCTAAAATAAATGAAATATCATCTACAAATCCCATATCTAACATTGTATCTGCCTCATCTAGAACGATATGGGTGATATCTCTAAGTTCTATTGAGCCTCTTTTAAGATGATCAATTAGTCTACCTGGTGTTGCCACAACAATTTCTACTCCTCTGTGAAGAGCATCCAACTGAATTCCCATTCCTTGTCCTCCGTAAACTGTTGCTACTTTGATTTTAGTATGCTTTGCAAATTTTTTGATTTCATCAGTAATTTGCATTGCAAGCTCTCTTGTAGGGGCCATGACCAACCCTTGAATTCCATTTCTTGGTTGTATTTCCTGCAACATTGCTAATGCAAAAGCTGCAGTTTTGCCAGAACCTGTATGTGCTTGTCCTACAACGTCTCTGCCTGTAAGTAATACTGGGATTACTGCTTCTTGAATTGGAAATGCTTCTTCATATCCTTGATCTATAATTCCTTTTAGTATCTCTTCTTTTAATCCTAATTCTTGAAATTTTGTCATTTTGTTTTCTTCTCTTAAGCAATGACGAAAAGCTTCATTGCTTGCTCGTCATTATTCCGATATCCGCGATGCCTGTAAAGGTCTAATAAACGCTTGTTATTTTTTACGCATCTAACTGTGCATCGATAATTTTTTTGAAACTCTCAAATGGCTGAGCTCCCTTTAGTTCAACATATCCTATTTGATCATTTCCTACAAAAAATCCTGGAGTTCCTGAAACTCCATAATTCTGTCCATCTTCTAGATCTTTTTGAATCTCTTTGATGTATTTTCCATTAGTTAGACATGAATCAAATGTTTCTTGATCCAAATTCATTTCTGTTGCATATTGGCTAAACAATGATAACGCATCAACGGTTTCTTGTCTATTCCATTGATTTTGATTATCAAATAACTTATCGTGCATCTCTCTGAACTTACCTTGTTCATTTGCACATTCTGCTGCAACTGATGCTGGCAGTGCATTTGGATGAATGCTCTGAATTGGGAAATCTCTGAACACTAGTTTGACTTTGCCTTGTTCAATATATTCATCAAGAATTAATGGAAGTGTTTGAGTGTGGAATCTTGCACAAAATGGACATTGAAAATCTGAAAACTCTATTATTGTGATCTTAGCATCTGGATTTCCAATAATTGGATCATTATCTGCTGAAATTCTTACTGGAGCAGTTGGTTGAGTAGTGGGTAGTTGTTTTTGTAATATTTTTAACTCTAATTTGGAAATTGCATCTTGTAACTCTTCTTTGGAAACTTGGTCTGAATTCAGATTTGACATATAAGAGCCTGCAAAAAATGCTGCAATTCCTATTATTACAATTAATCCTATAACTAGTCCCTTAAATGTCGATTTTTTTACTGAAATTGTTTCATCATTACTTTGATCATTGTGTTCATCATTACTTTGATCAAATTCAAAATTATCTGAACTCATTTGAATTTGTTCGAAAATTAAGCATACTTAATCGTATTGCCAAATCCTGAAACGTGATTAATTTTTAAGAAATTTTGAAAGCCAATGACGGGATCCGAACCCACGACCTACTGATTACAAATCAGTTGCTCTAACCAGGCTGAGCTACATTGGCACGAAATGAAATGAAATTTTTCAGGTTTAAAATGTTACTTGACAGTTAATCTGTAAGATCATTGTCGAAAAATATTCAAATTAACCGTAGTTTATAATAATGCCGTTTTTTGATACCAGTTATGAGATACATTGAACCAATTAGAGTTAAGGTTTTGATGATAATGTTTTCTGCAACAGGGGTCCTTGGAATAGTTATTGGACTATCTCCAATTGCAGCCGGACAAGGAGTGATGATTACATTCATGGGTGTAATTAATATCGGATTGGCTGCATTTTTTGCATTTCTCTTTTTGACACAAATTCAAA
>Ga0233434_1001222_pt1 | contig 26075 bp, 25 predicted proteins | sample SI_122_August201_4_FD_182738 | JGI IMG/M metagenome (GOLD analysis project Ga0233434, IMG submission 182738) | Seawater microbial communities from Saanich Inlet, British Columbia, Canada - SI_122_August2016_120_MG | ecosystem: Environmental > Aquatic > Marine > Inlet | place: Canada: British...
GTCAAGCGGCTATTTTTCTCGCCTGAGAAGACGATCAAGCGCAAGATTTCGGAGATGCTGCTGGCGTTGCAAGTAGAGGCTCTGTATGCGAACTACTATGTGGGGACACATTCGACGGACTGGGCGGCGGACCACGCGATCTACAAGGACCATCTGCTTGAACTCTATCTGAACACGGTGTTCTTCGGCGCCAACTCCTATGGCATAGGTGACGCGGCGGAGACCTTCTTCGCCAAGAGACCACAGGATCTGTCGCTGCCAGAGGTGGCGTTGCTCATCGGCCTGCCGAATGCCCCCTCTGCATACAATCCACTGCGACACCCAGATCGCGCCACGCGTCGCATGCGACATGTGCTGGGTCGCATGCAGTCACATGGCGTGCTAGCTGCGGCTGACTACGATCGGTATGCAGAAACGGTGGTAGCGGATCTGCTGGATGTCAGACGCCAACCGCTGAATCCCACACCTTTCTGGGCTGAGGCGGTTCGTGCTGAGGTCATCTCGCTGTGGGGGGAAGCGGCTCTGAGCCATGGGGCGTTGCGCATTCACACGACGCTGGACATGCGGTTGCAGCGTGCCGCAGAGGAGGCGATCGACGTTGGCGTGACGGCCCTGGATGAACGCCTGGGTTTCGAGCCTTACGCACACTCCGCCGATGCCGAGAAGAAGGACTATGTCCAGGCGGCGCTGGTCTGCCTCGATCCGCATCGGGGACATGTGCGTGCCATGGTCGGGGGACGAGACATCTATGCAAGTCACTACAACCGTGCCCTGTGGGCGCGGCGACAGCCTGGATCCGGCTTCAAACCCGTCGTCTATCTGGCGGCACTGAATGCGGGCCTCATCACACCCTTGTCACTTTTCGTTGATGAGCAGAAATCGTACGATGACCATGGTCGCCTGTGGAAACCACGCAACTTTGGTGACAGTTATCTCGGTCTCACAACTGCCGCCTGGGCACTGATCAATTCAGCGAACTCAACGGCTGTGCAGATCACGCAGAGGGTGGGTCCGTCGGCCATTGTCGATCTCGCACGGGCCATGGGGTTTGCTGGTGATCTGCGGCCGAATCCGAGTATCGGACTGGGTGCACACGAGGTGACCGTCATGGAAATGGCCTCCGCCTATGGAACACTGGCGGCCTCGGGGATTCGCGTCGAGCCGACCCTCGTCGAGCGCATCACGGATACGGCGAACCGCACGCTCTTCGATCATCGTCCAGCGGTGCGTCAGGTGGTTGCCGCAGCGAAAGCCTATGAACTCGTGCAGATCATGAAGCAAGTCGTCGATCGGGGCACGGGGCGCCGTGTTCGCAGCATGGGTTTCGATCGCCCTGCAGCAGGCAAGACGGGGACGACCAATGACAACACGGATGCCTGGTTTTCCGGGTTTACACCGGACCTCGTCACCAGTGTCTGGGTGGGATTCGACGACAAAAGGCGGCACCGGCTCGTGGATGATCGCGGTCTGCAGATCACTGGCAGCAGTGGTGCGGCGCCGATCTGGACGACCTTCATGAAACAAGCGGTCAAAGGGACACGATCAGTCGACTTCCAAATGCCGGCAGGAGTGAGGTTGGTCGAGGTCGAGCCGAGAACGGGAACGTCTCTGGTAGGTCTACCTGATTCTCTCAGGCGGAGACTGCGGCCGCTGCGGATTGCGCTTGTCGAACCTGAGCAAGTCAACTCGAGGGATGAGGTGCTGCAGTTTGAAGTGCAGGCTGATACGGCCCTGATCGACAGCGTGCTCATGAGTGCGTGGTCGGCCGAGGCAGACGTCAGTACTCACTAACCGCCTTTGTACACGGAGCCTGCAGTGAATACACTCTCCCCATGAGACATGTTCCCCTCCTGTGCTACGGCCTCGCGAGTCTTGAACCGATGCTGTCAAAACTCCATGCGCTGGGATCTTCGATCGAATGAAACTCCAACTTAGCTTGGGTCACCTCGATGGTAGGCGTCGCGAATGGCGCGCAGCAGTTCGCTGACTGTCGATGGCTTAGGGAGGGACCCGTTGAACCCGAAGGACTGCGGCAGCGACATCGCCGGGTCTTCGGTGTAGCCGCTGTGGAGCATCGCTCGGACGTTCGGGTCAAGGTCACGCAGGTGACCAACGGCGATCTTGCCACCCATCCCCCCCGGGATCGTGGCGTCCAGTATGACGACGTCAAATCTCTCACCCGCGGCTATTGCAGCGGCGTACGTATCCACTGCTTTCTCGCCGTCCGTGACAGCGACGACGTCGCAGCCCTCGCGTGTTAGCGCACGAACAAGGACACTTCGGACCCCCTCATCGTCGTCCATTACCAGGATCCTCTTGACGCCGACGGGCAGAGAGGGCCTGAGTGATTCCTGTGTTGATGCGGCAGGCTCAGCCCTTGCTGGTACGGGGGCGGCTAGCGCCGGGAGGTAGAAGGTGAAGGCCGTACCGGCCGGGCTGCTCGAGGCACTGATGTGGCCTTGGTGTCGCTCTATAATCGAGTGGCAAATCGCCAGACCGACGCCATGTCCATTGTTCTTGGTTGTGAAGTAGGGGTCGAAGATCCGCTCACGAATCTCTGCAGGGATACCCTCACCCTCGTCGGCGACCGTGACTTTCACATACGTGCCGCTGTTGAGGGGTATCTCGTCACCATCGACAAGGGTGATGTTGCTGGCCGAGACATGCAAGGTGCCCGCGTTGGAGGTCGCCTGGTCGGCGTTGAGCACAAGATTCTGGATGACCTGACCAATTTGGTCGCTATCGATGTCAACGTCTGCCAGATCGGGGCTGAAATCAAATACTGCTTTCAGATCCGACCCGCTCAGAGAATACCGGGTCGCGTCCCGGGCAACCTGTTGAATCGATGTTTGCTTGCGTAGTGGTGTGCCCCCCGAAGAAAAGGTCAGTAACTGCTCGGCGAGTTTGCTGGCGCGGGTTGAGTTTGCTGGCGCGGGTTACGGCTTCGAGGGCCTCCGTCGCCATCCCTTGTGACTCACCCTCTGCGGGCAACGCACCCAGCAGGAGAGACAGGTTGGCCGTCACACCTGTCAGCGCGTTGTTGAAATCGTGGGCGATCCCGCCTGCCAGCAGGCCCAGAGATCTCAGGTTGTGAAGACGGTGCAGTTCGTCCTCGCCGCGCTTATGCTCGGTGACGTCGGACAAGGTGACCCGTAGATCTCGGCCATCTGGAGGTGCCGCCGGCTGGATTTCCACGCGGGCGACAAAAGTGGCCGTGTCCCCACGCTTCATGGTCAGCTCACAGACCTGCGGGGCTTCCGTCTTTACCATCTTCCGGCGGCAAAGGTGGAACTGATCCTGGCTGCCTGGATCTACGTGGTCCTCAAGTCGGTGGCCGACCAGATCTGCACGATCGATCCCGAGCAACGTTGCACTCGTGGTATTGGCTTCGGTGACGACAAGATTTTCGGTGAGCGTCAGATAGCCGACGGGCGCATGATCAAACAGATCGGCATATCGGTCACGGGCCGTGCTGAGTTGAGCCTGCGTACGAATCAGCTCTTCGTTCTGGATCGTTAGCTCGATCTGATGAGTGTGCAGTTCGTGCATCAGACGGCTCACTTCAGCTACTGACAGCGTTGCCAACTGACCATCACTCATCACATACGAGCTGAGTCGAGCTTCAGCCTTGCGTCGCAGCGTCTCCATCCTGTCAGCGTTCACGGCACCTCCCGTACCTTCTCCCTTAGGGGCAGCAACTTGGCTATTATCGAAAATCCCGTGGGCGTTGTGCAAGCGATGCCTGAGTTGGAGCCCTATGTGCGAAGCATGACCCCGCGCGCGATGATCACGTAGTTATTTCTCCCCCACCCCGGAGACTTCGACGGCGATCGACGTTGCACCGATCACCTTCCCCCTATCGTTTCTCAAGGGTTCCACCGTGACGTCCCGGTGTATCTCATCCTCGGCCAAGGGATGGTTGATCCGGACTCTCCCGCTTTCTCCCGTTTCGATCACGTGTCTCTTCATCGCAAACAACTCTCTGGCGCCGTCGCTGTCATCCAACTCATCATCTCTTTTGCCCAGAATGGCGTCAGAATCAAAATCGGGCTCTGAACTCTGAACCCAGGTATACCTCAAGTCCAAGTCTACGTGAGCGACGATAACATTCGAGTTCTTCAACACCATCTGCAAGCGTTCCTCACTGTAGCGCAGTTGGCACCTTAGGCTCAGACGCTTGACGGGTTTCCTGTTTCAGGGTGAAATGGAATTTCGATGTCAGAGTACTGATTTTGCAAGTTCCATACCCAATGCGAATATGGATCCTATGCTATTTAAAAACAGATGGTTACGAGTATGTATCCGGATGGGAAAATGCTCGAGGATTGGCAACAGTTGCTGGCTATAGTTGCTAACGGGCGAGAAGATGAGTCGCCACAGATGGCGCCACGATACGATGCGCATGAGTTTGGCACCTTGTTCGCCAACAAGTGTTAGCAACAAGTTGCAGGATTCAGTTCAGGTAACCGTCAGGTTCTCGGCGCGCCGAGTCCACCCAAGTAGAATCGTAATTATCTGTTTTCCGTCTACTTAGCGAGGGTCGGGGCAGAACAATGGGTGTTTTGCACGTTTGCGGCACAAGATTTGCAAAAGCGTCGTTCATGAATATCACGTGATGAATGATGACGAACCCCCTCTAAATGGCCAGACCCACCATGACCGAACCGATGCCCATGACGATCGCCGACGCACAACCCATTTCGTTCGAGGAGATGGTACGCCGCAACGATGGGTTGTCAGACCGCCTGCGCGACGCGGAGGATCTCATCTATCGCCTGAAAAAATCACAGAACCTGCTTAATCAGTCAGGGCGGCTCAGTAGTGTGGGCCAACTGGCTGCCATGGTCGTGCACGAGATACGCGGACCCCTCACGGGCATCTCAGGCCAGGCCGAGCTACTCCTGATGCAGGAGCTGACGGATAAGCAACGGCGCAGCCTCGACCTGATCCTGACAGCCGCCTGGCGACTCAATGACCTGACCGAAGACATCATGCTGTTCTCTCTGGGACCCGATGAACGAGCGCCCGTGGCGGATCTCGGGCATGTCGTGGAGCGTGTCGTGAGTCAGCTTCGGCCACTGGCGTCATCGAGAGTTGGGATCCAATTGCAGCTGTTGCCAGCTGGTCTCGACGTGGATGGCTGTGGATGGTTGTTGGCACAAGTGATGACGAATCTGCTGCTGAACGCCCTGGATGCGAAAGCAAGCCAGGTGGTGGTCACGACCGGCGTTTCCCGATTGCACGAGGGGGGCGAAGCAGGCAGCGGCTGGAATACGACCTACGCGCTGCCCAACACTCAGGTCCCTGGTGAAGAATGGTTCGCCTACGCCGAAGTGTCCGACGATGGTACAGGCATCGAAGAGAAGAACATGTCGTGTCTGTTCGAGCCACTGTTCACGACCAAGACGGCGCGTACGGGTGCTGGGCTCGGACTTGCGATCTGTCGCAATATCACGCGCGATCTGGGCGGCAACATGCGTGTCTCAACACGCTCAGGCGTCGGCACGAAGGTGCGTTTGCTCGTGCCTATGTCGCCAACAGGAGAATGCACATGACACAGGAGAAGACGATTCTCATCGTCGACGACGACAAGCCCGTACGAGAGACGCTGCAACAGATAATCGAAATGATGGGTCACAAGGCCATCCAGGCGGATCGTGCGATCAAGGCCAGTCGCGTGCTCGAGGATACCGACGTGCACGCCATGCTTCTCGATCTACAGATGCCAGGTACGCACGGCGACCGTCTACTACAATTCTTGAGGAAGCGAAAGGGGAGCTTGCCGCCCACCATCGTGATTTCCGGTCACGTGCAACGCCACAAGGCAGGCCCCCTGATCCAACTTGGCGTTGAGGGAATCATCGCCAAGCCCTTCCGAGTGCAGCGTGTCGTGGAGGAACTCAAGCGGGTTCTTGCCATCCCGCGGCCGGTTGCCGACGACGACGATCCCGTTGACCCCACACAACAAACGGTGGCGTCCGCACCCAGCGTGGATGACCTTCCCCAGGCCCTGTGCTGAAGCCCGTGACCGCCGCGCCCTTGACCGTTTGCGATCATCCTCACTATTTCCCATGGACAGCAGGTACGGGAGGTCGCAGGAGTGAAAACGATCATATGAGCGAAGCTCACCAGTCCCTCGGCATCTTGCTCGTCGATGACGAGCAGGTGATCCACGACACGCTCGGTGCGTATCTGAGCGACTCGGGACACCATGTAGATAGCTTCTTCGACGGTGAGCAGGGCGTTGCGGCTGCCAAAGAGCAGGACTATCAGCTCGCCCTTGTCGATGTCCGCATGCCAAGGATGGACGGGCTCGCCGCCTTGGCTGCCCTGCGGGAGAGCCAACCGGAGTTGGCTGTCGTTCTCATTACGGGTCACGGTGACATGGAAATGGCAGTGAAGGCCCTACGTCTGGGGGCCGCTGACTTCCTGCCAAAACCCGTGAAATTGCTCGACCTGGACGCCGTCATTGCCCGAGTTATTCATCTGAACGAGATCAATCGAGACCGAAGCCACCTGCGTGACGTCGTGCGCGGCCTGCAGCGAACCGACGCGAGGGGGCGCCTGCTGATTGGCGACAGTGCCGCTATCGCCGACCATCGTCAGTTGATCCAACAGGCCGTTGAGGGTGGTGCCGAGTCGATCCTGATCACGGGCGAGACGGGAACGGGTAAGGAAGTGGTGGCACGTGAAATCCACCAGGCCGCAGGCGGTGACGACTACCCCTTCATCGCCGTCTCCTGTCCCTCTTTGCCCGATTCTCTTGTAGAGAGCGAATTGTTCGGCCACACCAAGGGTGCATTCACCGGAGCCACCAGCGAGCGGGCGGGTGCTTTCGAGCTGGCAAATGGGGGAACCCTGTTCCTTGATGAGGTGGGAGATCTGGCGCCCGCGGCCCAGGCGTCTCTGCTACGCGTTCTGGAAACCCGGCGCCTGCGCCGCGTCGGCGGCACGCGCGAGATCGAGGTCGACGTTCGCGTCGTGGCCGCAACCAATTCCAGTCTGGGGAAAGGCAGTGATTTCCGCCAGGACCTGCTCTACCGCCTCAATCTGTTTCCGATCCACCTCCCGCCGCTGCGCGAGCGCCGGGAGGATATCCTGCCTATCGCCCAGCATTTCCTTGACGAGTACACGATGCGCCGCCGTGTTGCAGGGGTCGGTTTCACGGATGACGCACGGACGTCACTGGAGAGCTACGATTTTCCCGGAAATGCACGCGAGTTGCGCAATATCGTCGAGCGTGCTGCGATCATCTCGGCAGGAGGGCAGATCGATGGGTCGCACCTGAATCTGCCGACGGGCAGTTCACAAGACAAGCCTCCTGCAACGGGTGATCGTTCTGCCTCGGGTGATGAGCGAGATCGTATCATCGCGGCGTTGGAACGGGCCCATTGGAACCGACGTGAAGCGGCGCGATCTCTAGCGATGCCGTATTCGACACTTCGCTACAAGATCCAGAGGCTCAACATCACCTGATCGTGGCGTCCTGCCATGACCTGGTTGCTTGTTGGCGCAATATAGCAACATTTGTCTAGCACATGGTGCCAAGTATCATGTGCCATGGAACTCGCCAAACTATCTCAAGTAATTGTAAGAACGGCGTTTACGCCGGATCATTGTGCGTGGCACACCTCTTGCATGTCACGAGGAGACGAGCCCCGTTGCACAAGCTACCACGCCAATCACAGTGGAGACTCGATGACCCCCGCCCTGCGTATTCTGCTTGTAGATGACGAAGAAATTGTCCGCGAGACCCTCTGCGACTTCATGTTGGCCTGTGGGCACACCGTCACACAAGCTTCCGACGGACGTGAGGCGGTTGCATCACTGACGAAGGATGATTTCGACCTGATCCTTGCTGACGTCCGTATGCCTGGACTCGACGGAATGGGATTGTTGGAGAACGTGCGCCAGGAGGGCAGCGATATTCCCGTCATCATGATGACGGGGCATGGCGACGCTGAAATGGAGACGCAGGCCGCCCACCTAGGTGCGACGGGGTTTCTCGTCAAGCCAATCCGGTTGCGCGAACTCGATGATCTGGTTCAGAATCTGACTCGGTAGGGCAATGACGGATGAGAGTTCTCGTCGTCGACGATGAATTGAGCATACGACAGGTGGTCGGCGACTTCCTGATCGATTGCGGACATCAGATTGTAACCGCCGTAGAAGGGGCAGATGCGCTGCGGCAGCTGCAAGGGTCGCCGCAGATTGATGCGATCTTGAGCGACGTGCGCATGCCCCGGCTGGGGGGATTGGAACTTCTACGCACCGTCCGCGTTCGGCATCCAGGGATTCCGGTGATCCTGATGACGGGACATGGCGACGAAGAGGTCGCCACCGCCGCCTTGCAGGAAGGAGCCCTGGATTACCTGAAGAAGCCCGTGGTGCTGCGTGATCTGATGGATTGCTTCGACCGACTCGGCGAACGCCGGCAGCTCGAAGACCAATTGGTGGAGGGCGCTCGCAACTTCGACGGCGGCGACCAACTCAGCAGTACAATCCCAGATGAGGCGAGTCTTGGTACGGCGGCTTTCCTCATCGTGACAGCAGACGCTGATTGCGGCACAGCTATTTCTGGGCACCTGCGAATGCTTGGGCACAGCGTCGCAGAAGCGTCGAGTGCCGAAGGCGCACGTCTCCTGTTCGCCGCAGGTCCGATCGATGTCATGTTCGCGGACGTCGACCTTCCTGACGGCGATGGAATTGATTTGGCCCAGGAGCTTCGCGCCACCGATCCCTCACTGGTCAGCGCCGTCATCGCCGGTCATCATAATCAACAGACCCTGTTGCGCGCTCTGGACGCGGGTTCGGCGGGATACCTGAAACGGCCGCCGGTTACAGAGGATCTGCAGCGGATCGTCAGCAAGGTGCTGAGCGAGCGCAAACGTCTGGTTGACACTCGACGACTGCTTAGCGATCTGCTCGAGGGTCGTTCCGACCTGCAGGAGAAGGTCGTGGAGCGCGAGCGCTTCCTTCGGCACCTGATTGACAGTGCCCCCTTCGGCATCATGTCCACTGACGAGGCGGGGAACATCCTCATTTTCAACGACAAGGCGCAGCAGCTGCTGAAGCGAGCTGAGGAGGATGTAAAAGGGCAACAGGTGACCACACTCCTGCAGGATCCGAGTGAACCCGCGGGTTTTACGCCAGGTGACTCCGGGGTGCGTCGCGAGTGTGTGCAACCGACGGGCGACACGGTGCCGGTTCTGCTGCACACCAGCGATGTAGTCGACGCACAGCGAAGGACGATCGCCCGGCTCCACGTGATCGAGGACCGCACCGAACGCGAGCAGATGGAGGCTCAGCTGCTGCAGTCGGAGCGCCTCTCCGTTCTTGGTCAGATGGCTCCTCGTTTGGCGCATGAGTTCAAGACGCCGCTGCAGGTTGTGCTGGGCAATGTCGACATAGCCACCACCTCTCTCGACAATGCCGACGTGAACGAGGTGCGGGAATGCCTGGCTCAGATTGGCACGGCCGTTGAACAGATGACATCACTGGTGGGTCAGATGCTAGACCTCGGAAAGCCGCAGGAAAGTCGCGTCGAGGCTCTCGATCTGGCCGTCGAGATCCAGACAGTGTTGGAAACACTGAGCAACCTGAAGGTCCTGCAGGCCTGCACGGTGGTCACCGATTTCGACGACGTCCTTCCCCAGATCCAGGCTGACCGCTCGCAGATCGAGCAGGTCCTGCGCAATCTGATCGTCAACGCGGCGCACGCACTGGAGCGATGCGCGACGGCAACTCTGACAATGGCCCTATCGACGGATGACCAGGGCCGTGTTGTGCTGACGATCGGTGACGACGGCTGCGGGATCACGCCCGAGGATCTGGAACGCATCTTCCATCCCTTCTTTACGACAAAAGCCGAGGGCACTGGACTTGGACTTCCCATTGTGAAAACGATTCTCGACCGACACGCTGCGACGGTCGATGTCGAGTCGACGCTCGGTCACGGAACCCGTTTCACCATCCGCTTTCCACCTATTGGCAAGAGGTAACCGACGTCGTGTTTCGCAGAAGACAGCGAAACTGGGTTATCTGGTCGGGAAATATGGGGCGTTCGCCGACGACAGCACGCTCACTTTGGCAGAGTGCTCCCATCCCCACTTCGATCAGGTCTCAACCGAGTTCGACGGTTTGTAGAAATTCTGAGAGCAGCCCTTGCTTTCCTTGGCGGAATATATATCATCTTTGCTATAACAATAGCAAAGGTGCTATAATATGCCCTTCGATTTCTGTCAGATCCGCGAATTTCGAAGCATCGTTGGACTGACGCAGACCCAGTTGGCCGAGAAGTTACAGGTTCCGCAGTGCACGGTGGCCCGCTGGGAAACAGGAAAAACCGCGCCCAATGCATCGCACATCGGCGAGATGTGTGACTTCGGGCGCGTCGCCGGTATCGAGCCGGGGTTCTTTTTTCCCGCCTTCAGTCGCTGCAATCCGGGGCAGGATCGCACCGCTCACGTAGTCACAACCCACGCAAGGAGAGCACGTCATGGCTGATCCCATTGTATTGACGGATGACAATTTCCAGGCGGAAGTCCTGGATTCGCAGGAGCCGGTTCTCGTCGATGTTGGCGCCACGTGGTGTGGCCCGTGCCGCACACTGGAGCCCATCGTTCACGAGTTGGCGACGGAGTTCGCTGGTCGGGCGAAAGTGGCCAAGCTCGATGCCGACGACCATCCGGCGACAGTGGCCAAGTATCAGATCCGTGGCCTGCCAACACTGCTGTTTTTCAAGGACGGGGAAGTCCAGGACGCCCATGTCGGCGTCGCTGCAAAATCGCAGTTGGCTGAAAAACTCGACGCGTTGAGCCAGGCTGCTTGAATTGATTGATGGCCTGGCGGGAAGCCGCTCCCGTCAGGCCATCGCTTGCCAGCCTAACCCAGAAACGAGGTCGGGCTACGCCAAGGGTTGCAGGTCGCCGAGCACGGTAGGAATCAACTCGGCCACTGTTGGATGGATATGCATCGCCCGTTGGATGACCGTGTAGGGAGCTTTAGCGTACATGATGTCGAGCAAGAGGTGGACGACTTCATCGCCGTTGATTCCCAGGATGGCAGCGCCCAGGATTTCTTTGGAGTTGGCATCGACAAGGATCTTGATGAAACCGTCCGTTTCACTGCGTTCGCGGGCGCGGCCGACATTTGTCATCAAGCGCTTGCCGATCAGCACCTCGCGGCCAGATTCCCGCGCCTGCTGCTCCGTCATCCCCACGCGCCCCAGCGGCGGGTCGGTGAAAAGGCCGTAGCACATGATTCGATCACTGACGCGACGCGGATCATTGTCGAGGAGATTCGCTGCAACGATCTCGAAATCGTTGTAAGAGGTATGGGTGAAAGCGCCCTGGCCATTGCAGTCTCCGAGAGCCCAGATGCTGGAGACACTGGTCTGCAGTTGATCGTCTACGGTGATATACCCTCTGGGATCCACCGCCACGCCCGCCTTGTCGAGGCCGAGGTCATCCGTGTTCGGTCTGCGGCCTACAGCCATCAGCAGGTGTGACCCCGAAAGCTCAAGGTCTCCCTCACTCTGCGTCAGATGAGCGACGAAACCACTGTCCGTTCGTTCCATCTTCGATACCTGGGAGCAGGACTGAAATTCGATACCCTCGCCTTCAAGAATCTCTCTGATCGTCGCGGAGACGTCCTCATCCTCCCGCGGGATGATCCTTTCCGACATTTCCACCACGGTCACGCGGCTGCCGAAGCGCCGATAGATCTGGGCAAACTCAAGGGAGATGTAGCTGCCGCCGACGATCACCAGATGCTCAGGAAGTGTGTCGAGGGCCATCATCTCAACATTCGTCATCGCATCAACGTCTTCAATTCCGGGGATGGGTGGCACGAAGGCGCGCCCGCCCGTGTTGATGAAGATCCGGTCTGCCTCCAGCAGGCGATCGCCGACGCGGATTGTGGTCGGGCCCTCGAAGCGTGCGTCGCCGCGGATCAGCGTGGCATTCTCCAGACTTTCCAACCATCCCGTCAGGCCCTTGTTCGATGATCCGGAGATCTCGTCCTTGCGTGCTTTCACCCTCTTCATGTCGACGCTGACCGAGGCGCCGATCTCGACGCCGAATTCTGCCGCTCTGCGGGCGACGTGGGCGACCCTGGCACTGGCGACGAGGGCCTTGGTCGGCACGCAACCGACGTTGACACACGTGCCCCCTACCAGACCCCGTTCGATGATGGCCACCTTCTGACCCTCATCGCTGAGTCTGTCTGCCAGAGATGGGCCGGCCTGTCCCGTGCCGATGATGATCGCGTCAAATCGTTCCAATCTGTCCACTCCATTGGTTCGTTGTTTGTGACGGAGATTCCGTCCTCACGCTGTCCAGCAGCCTTCGTGATAGGCGTCGCGCGAGAAGAGCTTCTGGCGATAGGCGTCAGCGTTGGCCAGCCACTCGGGCGGGATCTGCTGGGTGTAGCGATGCGGTGGCCCGGCTTCTTTGAAGATATCGATATTGAAGATGCGGTAGGGTTGCGGCGAGTCGGTGGGTTTGGCCTCGACGGCGTGGAAGATGCGGGCATTGATATAGACCATGCTGCCGGGTGGGACTTCGAGCTGGACTTCTGCCAACGTGCGGCCGGCGTCGGCGTCGTAGTCGCCGGCGAGCATGCGTTCGGGGGTCGCATCCGCCGTGGGAGCGACGAGGTGGCTGCCGGGGATGATCTTGAGGTTGCGGTCGCCGATGGAAAACCCGTTGGGATAGTAAAGGATCTGGATATAGTAGCCGTCGCGCTCGGCGAGATTTACCGGGTTTTCGTGTTTCCAGTGGTGATGGTCCTGATGGAAGGGGATCGGGCCAATCCCGCGTGGGGCGAGGTTGAGGGCGGAATGGCAGAAGTGGTAGTCGTTGTCGATCGTCTCCTGCAAGAGCGCGGTGACGAAGGGGTCGTCGATGAGCCGGTGGCCGACGGGGCCGCGGTCGTTCCAGGGGCGGACGAAATAGGATTTTGCCTCTGGATCAGATGTTTCGCCCAGGGCATCGAGATACTGGCGGACATCATCGATGTGGAGAATTTCCGCGATGAGTTTTTCGCGCGCGTCCTCTGTCAGGACGTCTGGGTAGTAGATATAGCCGTCGTTGTGAAAGGAATCGAGATCGGCGGATGAGGGGGCTTGCAGACGGAAGAGCGAATTCATACGTCTGTCACTCACCGGCTTGCTCATCGAACTGCACATCCCAGTGCGCACCAGAGCAGAAGGGCTTGTTGGTGCTGGCACCACAACGACACAACGCCATGTGGTCGAGTGTGGCTCCTTCTGGCAGTTCAACGCCTTCCAGTTTCACGCCACCAGTACACACATAGGGTCCATTCGGGGCGATGCCGATCTGTGGGTCGCCGCCGCGCTCGGTCTGTTCGACGCCGTCGATGCTGTAGCTGAGCGCACCAGAAGGGCACTGCTTGATCGTGTCGATGATCTCCTCCTTGCTCGCCCCCTTGGCATCGACGAAGGGTTCCTTCCCAGGGCGGAAGACGGCTTCCAGAGAACAGCGGCCTGCGTGAGCGCATAAACCACGGTTGTCGTGGACGACGATGCCGTCCCCCGCGAAGCTTTCGCGCTTGTCCGCTACGCGGTCGGGATCTTTGTCACTGGCGAAACCGTTGGTCTTATGGGTGCCGTCGCAGAAGGGTTTGTTCTTGGAGCCACCACAGCGGCACAAGGCGACATTACCGGAGACTTCGTGCTGGGTTCCGTCTGCATAGCTGACCAAGACGGACAAATTTGTGCACAGATATGGGCCGTTGGGGAGTGGTTTGATCGTCTGTTTCTCTGCCGATGCCATGAAAGTCTCCTGTGGATGTGTCTGACGCGAGGGGTGATGCCCTGTGTAGCCGTGGTCTATCGTCGTGAAAACGCCGTGCTCACGCCCAAACCGATGTAGACGACACCACTGGCGTACTGCGCCGAGCGTCCCGTGGCCCATCGTCCCCCCAGCAATCGAAGGCGGCTTGCGAGAAGGACATAGGCGCTGTCGGTGAGCAGGGACAAGCCTATGTAGAGAAAGCCAAGGAGCATCACCTGTTGTGGCACGGGGCCTCGAGTTGGATCTACGAACTGCGGTAGAAAGGCCAGGAAGAACACGGCGATCTTTGGATTGAGCACACTGACGATGACGCCATTCGTGAAAAGTTGACGTAAGGAGCGGGGAGTTGGCGTGCCACTATCGGTGGCCTCATCACGCGCCAGCAGAGCCCGGATACCCAGATAGATCAGATAGCCAGCACCCAGGGTCTTCACGACGCCAAAAGCAGTTGCTGATGTGAGCAGAACGACGAGGGCCGCCGCAATAAATCCCAGCAAGTGTGTGGTCTCAGGCATCAGGTCCCTTCCTTCTCGATTGTCTCATGCCAGCAAGATGGCGATTCACCCCGACCCGATCAACACACGGATTGAAGGGGCGCATCGCCGCAACCGAGACACGCTTGTCTCAGTCAAGGGTCGAATGAGACGCTGATCCCACACTCGTGCCGCCTCCCTAACCGCTCATGGGTGGTGGCACGGATGTTGTTTCTTCCTGGCGAAACGAAGAGATCACACCTCAGAGGACCTCCCATGCCTGTATGCAGCTATGTCGTATTTCCACGCCCTGGTCAGACGCGAGAGTTGGCGACCCAATTGGCCGCCCTGCCCGGTTGCTCCGCCGAAGTGCCTGAAGAAGGCGAGGTGCTTGTGTTGGTCACCGATACTGTGACCGACGCACACGAGAAGGCCCTGCAAGCGGATCTGCGCGAACTCGAAGATATCCACTGCATGGTCATGACCTTTGGGGCACCGGATGAGGTGGTGTCATGAGCCAGGTCGACATCAGCAAGACCCAAGAGCAAATGACCAAGGCGCAGATCGATCGGCGTGCCTTTCTCAAGAAGCTCGCCCTCACAGCGGCGGCAACGACGGCGGCGACGATGCTTCCTGGCGTCTCCTTCGGTGAGTGGACGGAAGTCGACGCCGATGGTTCCGACATTCAATGGAAGAAGACCCCCTGCCGGTTCTGCGGCGTGGGCTGCGGACTGCTCGTAGGTATCGCCGAGGGGCGTGCGGTGGCCGTGAAGGGTGATCCGGCATCGCCGGTGAATCGCGGACTCTGCTGTGTGAAGGGTTATCACTCCGTGCAGGCCCTGTATGGTTCGGATCGGCTGAAGAAGGCGCAGATCCGCAAGAATGGTGAATTGGTGGACGTGCCCATCGCCGAGGCCCTGGATCTGGTGGCCTCGAAGATGCAGGAGACGATCGCCGAGCACGGCAAAGACGCTGTCTCGATCTACGGTTCGGGACAGTGGACGATTCCTGACGGCTATGTCGCTTCGAAACTGTTCAAGGGAGCCATCGGCACCAATAATGTCGAGGCGAATGCGCGGCTGTGTATGGCCAGTGCCGTCACCGGCTTCCTGACGAGTTTTGGCATGGACGAGCCCATGGGCTGCTATGAAGACATCGATCACGCGGATGTCTTTGTCCTGTGGGGGAACAACATGGCGGAGATGCATCCCGTGTTGTTCTCGCGCGTCCTCGATCGTCGTCTCAAGCACCCGGACACGAAGATCATCGATCTGGCGACGCGTACGACACGAACCAGCGAAGCGGCGGATCACTCCTTCCTGTTCACGCCACAGACGGATCTGGCCATTGCCAATGCCATCTGCTACGAGCTGGTGCGCAAGGGATGGATCGATCGTAATTTTGTGAATCGCCACGTCTCCTTCAAACGCGGCAAGACGGACATCGGCTACGGCATCGAAGAACACTTCAAGTTCAAAGATGCCGCCACCGCGAGTGACTGGGACGATTTCGTTGAGTTCCTCAAGGATTACTCGCCAGAAAAGGTCGAGAGAATGTCAGGCGTCGCTGCGGGCGACATCCGCTACATGGCATCTCTTTACGGCGATCCGTCGCGCAAGGTGGTCAGTTTCTGGTGCATGGGCATGAACCAGCACACACGCGGCACATGGATTAACAATCTCGTCTACAACATCCATCTGCTCGTGGGCAAGATCTCGCAGCCTGGCAATGGGCCCTTCTCATTGACGGGCCAGCCGAGTGCCTGCGGTACGGTGCGTGAAGTGGGCACTCTGACGCACAAGTTGCCGAAGGGTGTTGTGATGAATGAGAAGCACCGCCAGTTCGCCGCCAAGATCTGGAAGGTGCCCGTCGAGAATATTTCGCCGAAGCCGACGCATCACACGGTCTCCATGTTTCGCGCCCTCGATCGCGGCGACATCCGTTTCATGTGGATTCAAGTGACCAATCCCATGGTGACCATGCCGAATCTGAATCGCTATCGGGATGGAGCGGAGAAGGAAGGGCGTTTCGTTGTCGTGTCCGATGTCTATCCGACGCCGACGACGGACATTGCCGACGTGGTGCTGCCCTCGGCGATGTGGATCGAACGTGAGGGCGCCTACGGCAATTCTGAGCGCCGGACGCAGCAATTCGATCAGCTTCTCGATCCACCGGGTGAGGCCATGAGTGATACGTGGCAGCTGATCGAAGTGGCGCACCGCATGGGATACGAAGAGTTGTTCCCCTGGACCTATGAGAATCATGTGCGCGAGATCTGGGCGGAGTATCGGAAGTTCCATGCGGGGCCCAAGCACGAGATCGCACCGTACGAAGAGTTGCGCCGTCGTCCAGGTATTCAGTGGCCCTACGTCAACGGCAAAGAGACGCAGTGGCGCTACAGCACCGAGCATGATCCCGCAGCGGACAGCAGCCACGGTGACTACGACTTCTATGGAAAACCCGACCATCGGGCGTGGATCTGGCTGCGACCGTATGAAGCACCGGCAGAGTCACCCTCGACGGCCTTTCCTTTCTGGCTGAATACGGGGCGTGTGCTGGAGCACTGGCACACGGGCAGTATGACCCGTCGCGTACCGACATTGCACCGTGCTGTACCGAAGGCCTATGCCGAGATCAATCGTGATGATGCCCGCCAAATGGGCGTCGCTCACGGCGATCTGGTACGCCTCGTCTCGGCGCGTGGTGTGCTTGAGATCGAGGCTTCGGTTGGTGGTCGAGGTGAACCGACGCGAGGGCAGGTCTTCGTGCCCTTCTTCGATGAAGCGCTGTTGATCAACGAGCTGACCCTCGATGCTTTCTGTCCCATTTCCAAGCAGCCTGACTACAAGAAGTGCGCCGTGAGAGTTGAGAAGGTATGAGTGCGCCAAGCCGATATCGTGTTGCCCGCATCATCGGCGCCGTCATCGGACTGGCTGCTGTCGTGTGGATCGTGGGGGAAACCCTGCGAGGCGATGGCGGACGGCCGTCCCAATCACCTAAAGAGCAACTGGCGCGGGCGAAATCAGGCGAGGACTACCATCGTCGTGTAGGCCTGGCACCCGGCATGCAGCCTGCCGTCGGCACACAGGTGCGGACGCTGCAGGCCTACTACGCTCTGCGGGCTTACGCGGGGGCACCCCCGTCGATTCCGCATGAGGTGGACGCCGAGATGGGCCGCACACAGGACTGCAATATCTGTCATGAGCGTGGTGGTTTCGTGAAGCGATTCAATGCGTATGCACCGGTCACACCACATCCGACGTATGAGAACTGTCTGCAGTGTCATGCCCTGCCCGGTGGGGCAGAATCTTTCGTCGCCAACGACTGGCAGAGCGTAAGGCTGCCGATTCTCGGACGACCTGCACTGCCAGGTAATCCGCCGCCGATCCCGCATACGCTGCAACTGCGTACTGACTGTCTCTCCTGCCACGCGGGGCCTGCCGCCGTCGCGGAGGTGAGGACGAGTCATCCCGAGCGATTGAATTGCCGTCAGTGCCACGTGCCGCGGATGACGGATGACGTTTTTGTGCGGACGGCACAGCGATAGCTGATGGGTCGACGACACCGACAGCAGATCTGGCTCGCGTGGGCCCTGTGCCTGACGAGCTGGGTGGCGTGCGGGCAAGGCGGTGACGCACCGCCACCGCCGGGATCGCTACAGACGGATCCACAGCAGATGCGAGCGCTTGTCGGTGTCGAAGCGAGCCCGGTCGTCGGCATCGCCGGTGATTTCGACGTTCAACAGCGTCAACATCAGATCGGTCAGTTTCCCTGTGCCCGGTGTCATGAGCAACCACAGGAACTGACGAGCTTGTCCGAGGCGAACCCGAGATGGGCGCACGCAAATATCCGCGCGATTCATCCAGCGCGTGGCAGCTGCAACACGTGTCACAACTATGACGACCTACAAACGCTTCGTCTGCAGGATGGCACGACAGTGGATGTGAATCAGGTCTATCAACTCTGCAGTCAGTGTCACTTCGAACAGGCTCAGGATTGGGCAGGTGGCGCCCACGGAAAACGTCTGGGCGGTTGGCGGGGTCGTCGGGTCATCATGAACTGCACCGACTGCCACGATCCACATGCGCCGGCGTTTGGACCAGAGATTCCTGTTGCCGGACCCAGAATTCCTCGCACTGCACGCAGACACTAAAACGGAGAGCATGTGAGGTCGATCGGACAACGTTTGATGGGGTGGGTTCGCAAGGACTCCGGTGCACCGACTCAGGCACCCACGCTGGCGGCAGAAGGCTGCAACAGTGGGGGGTGTGGTGGTGGCTGTGGCTGTGAGTCGACGGGTACCGTGCTGGACAAACCCGTGGGACGTCGTGGGGCGCTCAGTATGCTTTTCGGTGGTTCCGCTGCGGCGACGCAGGCCGTCGCTGCTCAGGCGAGTGTGGTCGATGAAGAGGACGACAAGGATCGCAAGCTGTTGGAGTGGGAGGAATACTTCAAGGGCAACTTCCGCCTGATGACGGATCAGGAAAAAGCGGACACGATCGATCGTCTCGTGAATCTGACTCGCATCAAGACCGGTCGACATGTGTCGATGCGCGGCACACCCGCACAGGAAGGCGTCCTCTATGGCTACGCCTTCAACATCTCCAAGTGTGAAGGATATCGTCAATGTGTCGAGGCTTGCATAAAGGAGAACAATCTCGATCGTGATTCGGCCATGCAGTATATCCGCATCTTCGAAATGAAGAATGGCGAGATGGACCTGGAGGAGGGTGATACTGAATTCCACCACCAGGTTCCGGCAGAGGGCCACTTCTACATCGGCACACAGTGTTTTCAGTGCGCCGATCCGCCCTGCACGAAGGTGTGCCCTGTGGGTGCCACCTGGCAGGAGCCGGACGGAATCACCGTCGTTGACTACGACTGGTGCATTGGCTGTCGCTATTGTCAGGCGGCCTGTCCCTATTGGGCGCGCCGCTTCAACTGGAGCGAACCGGTCGTGCCGGCAGATCAGATCAATCCAAATCAGCACTATCTGGGGAATAGGATGCGGCAGAAGGGCGTAATGGAGAAGTGCACCTTCTGTGTCCAGCGAAGCCGGGAGGGACAACTTCCTGCCTGCGCCGAGGCGTGCCCGACAGGAGCCAGGATCTTCGGCAACTTGCTCGATCCTGACAGCGAGATTCGTTATGTGCTGGCGAACAAGAAGGTCTTCCGCCTCAAGGAGGATCTAGGTACCGAACCCAAGTTCTGGTATTTCATGGATTAGGCTGCCGATGAATCTCTACTTCTTCTTTCGCAGTGCCATCCGAGCCGCCACCGGTGGGGGCCGCAGCTATCATCTGTGGATGGGCTCACTGACGATTCTCATGCTGATCGGTGGCTACGGCTACTCGGTGCAGATGCGAGAAGGCCTCATCGTCACGGGGATGAGTGACCACGTCAGCTGGGGACTGTATATCTCCAACTTCACCTTTCTCGTCGGATTGGCAGCGGCAGCGGTCATGCTGGTCCTGCCCGCCTACGTCCTGCGCGACGTCGATTTCTCTAAGGCTGTATTGATCGGTGAAGGAGTCGCGGTGGCGGCGCTGCTCATGTGTTTGAGTTTTGTCGTCGTCGATATGGGTGGCCCCATGCGAGCGTGGCATCTGATTCCGAAACTCGGATACTTCAACTGGCCGCAATCCCTGCTGGCGTGGGATGTGGTGGTCCTCAATGGCTACCTGGCGCTGAATCTGCTGATTCCATTCTACATCCTGTATTGCCACTACAATGGACGGCATCCCAAAGAGCGTTACTACGTGCCTTTCGTATATCTATCGGTTCTGTGGGCGGTGAGTATCCACATGGTGACGGCCTTCCTGTTGGCGGGACTGCCGGCGCGTCCCTTCTGGAATACGTCCCTCATGGGACCTCGTTTCCTGGCGTCAGCCTTCGCTGCCGGCCCGGCCTTCATGATTCTCACGTTCAGCTATATCCGCTCCCACACGCGTTACGAAATTCCCGAGCACGCCCTGTCGAAGCTGGCTATGATTGCCACCGTGGCGGCGCAGATCAATCTGATCATGCTCGGATCGGAGATCTTCAAGGAATTCTACTATCCCACCCATCACAGCCGTTCCGCGTTCTACCTGTTCTTCGGCCTGCACGGACACAATGGACTGGTGCCGTGGATCTGGACATCAATCTCGATGAATCTGGTGGCTACGGCGATCCTGTCGTTGCATCCGCTGCGGCGCAATGCCAACTATCTGCGGTTCAGCTGTATCCTGCTTGTGGTCGCGATCTGGATGGAGAAGGGGATCGGTCTGATCGTTCCGGGCTTCATTCCATCACCACTGGGTGAGATCGTTGAATACTTCCCCAGTTGGATCGAACTGGTTGTCACTGTCGGGATCTGGGCGATGGGGCTCTTCGTGTTCACCGTGCTCGTGCGCGTGGCCCTGGCGATCGAGCTGGGTGACGAGCGCAGCCCGACGGCTCCCGAAGGAGTCGTCGGACACTGAGGGCTGGCTGGCTGCGTCGTCGCGGCCGAGATTGATGCGGCTGTCTAGTTCGGCAAATCGCCGGTGGCCAACCAATTGGCGCACTCGGCGCCGAGTTGCTCGATGGCCATCTGCTCGTATTGCGCAGATTCCTCGGCGGGCAACTCATCGCGCCAACGGCCGTTGGTGCCCTTGTTGATGAAGACCTGAGCGCCTGCATCCCAGAAGGCACCGCCGAGAGGGACACTCTTGGTGGCGTTCTGTTTCATCCAGTCGAAGGAACAGTACTCGACGATGGACTCCCAGCGATCCTCCTGCACCTCGATGTCGAGAAAGGCTGCGATCTGCCGCATCTGGCCGGGCATATCCGCCTTCAGCGAGCCGTAGTGGACGAACATGACGTTGGGCAGATGGCGGATCTCCCACCAGCTGCGGACGTTCTCCCAGAACGGCCAGAAGGGGTGGCCATCCTTGGCGAGCCACTCGCGCCAGTAGTCGAGGATGTCTCCCGTCGGCGGCTCCATGGGGGGGCCTACACGGCCTGGTGTTTCGTTGAGTGCGTTGTACCAAACCTGATTGGCATTTACATGATGGTTGTAAAGGCTCCAAACGACATCCCGACCATCGCGCGCCAGATATAGATACTTCGCTTTTGGTGAGTATACGAGTGCATCGACCGGTAGATGGGTCTTCAGGAACCGACGGTGTGTCATCGCTTCCACGGCAGGCAACTTTACCTCCGCTGGTGGTACGCGCAGGTCGATCCAAGGCGACATATGGGCCACTTCCAGGTCAGCGTCACCGCCGAAGAGCATCTGGGCGATGATCTGCTGCATCCATGTTGTACCTGACTTGGCATAGGTAGAGATCACGATGTCATCATCACGGAAAGGGAAGTCGTTCCACGTGGTGGAGTCGAAATGATGACTGTGCATCTCCCTGGTCTTCTGCGGCCACGGAATGTTGTCGCTCAAGGTCTTTTCTCCTGTCAAAGATTGATCGTCTGCCCGAAACCTATGTGGCAGCTGTTTGGATGGGCAAGACCTTCTCCAGGTTTCACCGGTCCAGGTTGACTACTGGAACAGCCCAGCTTCATCTGCCAGTCGCCTCCAGGGCGACCGAATGTTCAGCAATTTCAAGAGCATGAATGGCGAGGGTGAGATCAACGACTGTGACCCATTCGCGAAGATGATCAAGCCACGTCCGTTGCTCTTGCTAAAGCCTGCAAAGCTTGATATGCCAGGGTCCCCACCCAGATGTCCGGGCACGGGGTGTCCTTCCGTATCCACCATAAGGTCAGAGAATACGTCGGGCGAGATGGCCAGATTGTCGCTCGGGTTTTCAGGCATCATTTCCTGTAGGGTCGACGGCTGCAAGACTCTCTGTCCCTGGTATTGTCCGCCATTCATCATGGCGATCAGAAACTTCGAGAAATCTGCGACGGTCGTCTTCAAGCCGCCATCAGGATAGGACGCCACACCATACGGCTTCAGTCGGGTCTCACCATCATACTGTACAGCCATTCTCTCGAGTTCAATCTCAGTGGAGAACCACCCAGTTGACTGCATGCCGAGGGGTAAGAAGATGTTCTGATTGCAGTACGTGTTGAAAGGCTGCTTCGTCACTTGCTCCGCAATGAATCCCAGCAGACCAAAGGCGACGTTGGAGTAGTCCTGCTCTGTGCCCGGAGGACTTGTCGAGAAATTGGCTTCCACATCATACAGTTCACCTCCAGCAAGGAAGTAGCCTCTTACAAGCTCTTCCAACGTCAGCTCGGGATCAGGAGAACCACTGAAGACTGTGAACGTGCTCCTGTAAGCGTCCTCATTGTCGACGAGGCTGGATCTGTGCTGAAGCAGCATGCGCGTCGTAATCTTCTGGTCAGCAAAATTGGGATTCACAATGGCAAAGGGCAGATAGTCATTGATAGAGGCATCAAGATCGATCAGTCCCTTTTCGTAGAGTTGCATGATGGCCACGCCGGTGACCAGCTTGGAGACGGAGGCAATCTGAAAAATGGTCTCGTCCGTGACCGGTTTTCCGGCCTCCACATCCGCATACCCATAATTTTTGGACCAGGAAATCTTGCCGTCTCTGATAAAGGCAACAGCCAGGCCTTTGGCCTCGATGGCTGCCATTTTGTCTTCGATGAACCTGTCCAGATTGTCATCATTGGAGAAGTCAATGAGGGTGACGGCAATGGCAGCGAGAATCAAGATACCCCCACCGATGAGACTGCACAGAAGTTTCAACGCGCGTTTCATGCGACGGCCCCCACGATAGCGACGTGTTGGCGATTTGGTCTGTTGAGAAAGCGACGGACAACGACGGCGATCAGCGCTCCGATGACTGCGACCAAACCAGCGACAACAGCCAACAGCGTCCTGGCGAGACCACCCCAGGTCGTATCTGCCTCGAATATCGGCGGCTGGTATTCAAACAGGGAATCATCGACTCGACCGCTGTCGAAGAACGCGTTCAGTAGTCGCGCGCGGGCCTGTGGTTGACTGTGCCAGAATGATTCGGTGTGGCCCTGATCACGTACGACGACGTGATGACCATTGGCTAGATGGGGTAACAACTCATCGCGAGCGTAGCGCATGGGCGTCGAGCCATCGAGAGATCCACTCACGAGCAGCGTTTCGACATCTGAATCAGGTATCTCCATGTCGCTCTGATCTGTGGTGGCGGGCCAGCCACTGATGGGACCCAACAGGAATTGTGAAAAGGGAGCGCCGATCAGGGCGTTAGGTGCAGCAAGTTCGGCCTGATAGTCGCGACCCGGCTCTATGTAGTCCTGGGCGCTGGCGCCCATCGCCAGGAAGTGCCCCCATGTGAACAGTTCCGAGAGCATCATCGGTGTCAGCGCCGACACAAGAGCCATGCCACTGGCATCTCCTTCTGCTGCGTCCAGCCACATGTCCACCGCTGCCGGACCGGTCATGGGTACTGGCTCTTCGGGTGATTGCATCGATTCCACAAGACAGACGGCGGTGAGGAAGCGTACCGCCACGGGATCGACAGAGATTCCCATCCACTGCTCGGGCATGTTCTGCGACACCTGCTTCATCGTCGCCAGTAGATCTGTCGTTCGGGCGCTGCAGTACGCATCCGCAGCACACAGATCCGAGTATCGCTGCAGCAAGTCTTCATTATCCGCCGGATCCCAGATGAAGCGACCCGGAGGGTTGACGGCAACCATCAGAACACGGTGAAGATTCTCTGGATAACGCCACTGATAGATCATCTGCAATCGCGTGCCGTAGCTGTTGCCGAACAGGTTGATGCGGTCGTAGCCGAGGCCAACACGCGCCGCTTCCACATCCTCGACAACCTGGTTCATCGAGTAGCCATCGAGATCGATCCCACCGGCCGTGAGCCGGCTGCCACAGTCTGCGGCCGCATGTGCCAGGGCGTCGTGCATCTCAGAGCTCAGGATGCCATCCGTCACCGAGTCCACCGCCTCGCCGATCTCCGGACATTCGAGCACGACCTGTCCCTCGGCGCCACGATAACCGACGACGACAAAGTCGTGCCTGGCGAGGAGACCATCGCTGGCGTAAATCGCCTCATTGGCGTGCCCTGGTCCGCCTTCGAGCCAGAAGATGGGCTCGAGAGGATTCTCGCCCGTTGCTCTGATGCGTGAGATGGGCAGTGCAATCAAACGGGCGTTTGCGGCGCGTCGATTCTCCGACACGACGAGGGTGCCGCAGTCGCCGGGGTAGCTCTTGTCGTCTCCGGGGTGATAGACCTCACAGGGACTCAGGATGAGATCGCCGTCGACGGCACCGGCAGGCACGGTGTGTCCATAGTCGAGCTGCGCGGCGACACCTGACGCCTGCAGCAGCAGCAGCCCGACAAGACTCAGATGGTAGATCGGGAAGCGCATTGTTATAGACCGATCTGCACTTGGACTTTGATGAAGTTCGAGTTCTCCAGGCTGACATCCTGCACGTCCTTGCCGCCGTCGAAGAATTCGAAACGCCGGGTGAATGTGCGCCCGGCGCTGAGTCCCACGCTTGTACCCTCGGAGAGATGATAGTTGAGGGCTGGTCCCACGGTGCCGACAGAGTAGCTGACGAGAGGATTGTTGACGGCGTAGATGTCGGGATCGCCGTGATAGCGATTGCCGTCCACGCTCAACTGCAGTCCCAGCTCCAGGCGTTGGGAGGGGGCATACCAGGCTTCGAGATTCGCCGGCAGGATCGAACTGATGCGGATATTGGAGCCATTGTTCCACTGCACCGCTAAGACCGGCAAGGGGAAGGGCTGGCCGAAGGTGTTGGACCAGGCAGCACCATAACCGACCTGCAGACGCTCGCTGTAGGCGCGAATGAAGACGGCGACGGCCTGGAATGTGACATCATCGCGCCCCAGGCTGCCCTCGAAGTCTGAGGCGATACCAGGAGTCATGATGCTCAGCAAGCTCCACCTGTCGGAGAACTGGTGCATGATCGTGGCGCTGTATTCGACAGAGTGCAGGTGCTCGGGATTGGTATCCGTGGGGCGGAATCCCTGGTATTCGAGCAAGACATTCTTGTAGGTGAATTCGTTGGTCAGCATCGTGCGCCCCTCAGAAAAGGCGACGGGGTAAGATGCGGTGATGCTGGCGCTACTGGAACGGATTTCGGCAGAATCCAGGTAGGCATTGCCCCCCGACGTATCCGCGTTGCTAAGTCTCGCATACGGATAGATGTCATAGCTCGTCGAGATGGAGGGGCCGGGCTGGGCGTGCAGTGCACCGGCACAGACCAACATGATCACGGCTGCCCAGGCAGCGGACGAGGAGAAATGACTAAATCTGTTCACGATGGATCTCCCTTTCTAAGGGTGTTGAGAAGGGGAAGGATGCGGCGGGCCAGGTTCTCAGAGGCCCTTTCCAGCAGGCGGGACGCTTTCAGCAGCATCCACACAGCCAGACCGAGAGTCCGAATCGTCATCCACAAGATCAGTTCTCTCATCATCTTCCTCATTCCCGATTCCGAATCAGGTGTTTCCCAATTCGTTGTCTGCTTCCTGATGAAACTTGGGGGAATCGGGGGGGCCAATCGCCCCGTATTACAAGGCTGGACCTGCTACGCTAGTATTTGTGTCGATCACTAAGGGTCTTAGGGGGATGATCTGTAAATGGTTGTTTTTGTTGTCGTTTAAGTCGCGGTTTCCTTGGCGGAGAGGTGGAATGAGGGCCCGATTCCGAAGGTTGGCCCTCCAGGAGATCGCCCAAAGCTGCATTGACGACCTATTTTAGGGTCGAAACGCAGCCATTTTGAGAAGAGAAGAGAGTTGTGGTAGAGGCGATCACCAATTTCCACATGCTGGGGGCCCTTCAGGGGTACACCCCA
>Ga0233434_1001231_pt1 | contig 25949 bp, 20 predicted proteins | sample SI_122_August201_4_FD_182738 | JGI IMG/M metagenome (GOLD analysis project Ga0233434, IMG submission 182738) | Seawater microbial communities from Saanich Inlet, British Columbia, Canada - SI_122_August2016_120_MG | ecosystem: Environmental > Aquatic > Marine > Inlet | place: Canada: British...
AAGAAAGGTATAGGTCTCATACTGGGAGGGATCGAGGTAGCTGGCAAGGCTCGCACGGACACGCACCAACGGCATCCCGCCGGCAAAGTAAACGTACTCCTGGCCATCGGCGGCGCGGTTCAAAAACGGATGCCCGTGGGGATAGAGCGGCACGGCTTTCGGGAACGTCGCTCGGTGGCCGAACTGTTGCCGCTCGTCGTCAAACTGCACCAAGCCGCGCTCGTATACCGTCAGGGGTGACTTGATTTTCACGTACTGTGCCAGCAACCGGGACTGCCGGTTTTCGTCCGGTAACACCACCAGCCCGTCGATCCAGGTCGGCCCCTTGCCCGGCATCTTGGCGACTTCCTTGGCAAAGCCATTTTTGCCGACAGCGTAGGTGAGGTTCACGCCGAGGTCGGGATCGAGTCCGCCCTGGCCGGGGAGTAGCGACGTGGCAAATGGCACGTGGAAGTTGCCCAGTGGATACGAAGGCCGGTTGGTGTCTCCCCAAAACCAGTGGAGCTTTCCCCGGTAAATCGCGGTCACGACACTGTCGGAACCAAACACAAAACCGTTGAGCAGCGGCTGTTCAATCGGGGCGCTTCGGCCCAGCAAGCGGCTGTCGCGATAAATGCCGGCGCCGGTCACGCGGTACAACCGCTCGGCGATGTTGAGGCGCTTAAGCTTCAACACCTCCTCAGTGCCGGGCGTGGTTTTCAGCCGTACACCGCGATACCCGAAGTCGTCCTTGGGATACTCGTAACCGTGGCTTCGGAGGTGGAAGAAAATCTGCCGATTCATGAGGCCCGGCTCGCGAAACGCCACGGTGCCGTTGCTGTCGGTGTAAAAGCGCAGATGGTTGACGGTCTCGAGCTCGACCAGCGGGACGCCTCGGCCGGTCTCGGCGTCCACCACGCGGATGGCGAACAAGGCGGACGGCGGCGGCGGTTCCACTTGGCCAAGCGCGCACAGTTGCAGGCCAAGCAATAGGGCGGAAAGGATGGAGAGTCTCGTTGGCATTGCGACCGGATTGAAGTCGGAGACTAGCTACCTGATTCCGGCGAGTCCAATTCCGAAATGGGGAGCCGCTTGGCCAAGCGGGAAGGTCAACCCTCAGGAACTGGCTCCGGGGCGGGACCCTGGACCGGTTGCTGCGGATCGGGGAACGGCTCGAGGTTTTTGCCGTACTCCTCCGGCAGATTGAGCACAAGGCGGAGCTGCTCGAGCAGCACGGGGCGCAACATGTAGCTGTTGGGCCGGAACATGTCCTCGAGCATCTCGCGCTCGAGTTCCTTGAACGGCGGCAGACCAACGCGTTTGGTGCTGCTGCCTATTTCCTTCTCGAAGCGGTTGTGCAACTGAATGGCGAGCGACTTGTGGCCGACGAACTGGTCGTCCTCTCCGACCGCTGCGTACTGGAATGCCTGTAGCAGCAGCCCGCCGATGACAGCCTTGGTCTGGTTGTGGTCGGTCTCTCCGGCGTCCTCCTGCACGCGCGAGACACAGTACTCGTCGAGGCTCAGGCCCGGGACCGGGATGGACTGGGGATACAGGTCGACCATGTATTTGTACCACTTGGCCGCCTCGTCTTTGCGGTTGTACACGTAGAGGAAATAGACGGCACTGCGCAGGAAGTTCTTGTGGCCGGTGCTCATGTGCTCGGCCAGGCCGGTGTCGGTGTTGGAGGCCGCATCCTCCCTGCGCTTTGCCTCCATTTGTTCCTCGTAGGAGGCGCTTGCTTTTCCGATCAGGTCAACGTTCCAGCCGTAGTTGAAATTGGGCGTCGGAGCGATCAACCTCCCCTGCATGCAGGCCTGTTGCAACGCCTGATAAATGATCCGGCGCAACTTTAGGAAGTCACCCCCCGCGGCTTTTTCCTCTTCAAGGTTGAGGACGCCGTCGCCGTCCGAGTCGAACCGCTTGGTGACATCCTCAATGCCCTGCTGCGCCCAGTAAATGGCGTGGGCATCGGGTAACCGCCACTCGAGCGGCCCCCACAAGTCGTCAACGGCTTTCATCTTTTCGGGCGTCATCTTGAACACTTCGACGAGACGCTTGAGGCGCCGCTTGGCCGAGTCGGTCTGCGGGTTGAGCAGGTCGAGATAGCCGTCACGCCGTGTGCCGATGACTCCGCCTTCGAATATGTCGTCTTCGGTGCCGCGGCGTCCATCTGGGCCGGGGTCGTGCATCATATCGTCGCACCAAGCCAATTTATAAAACCCGTGCGCGTCGTCGAGATTGTGGCCGAGTTTGTGCTGAAAATGCCACGCCAACTCGTGGTAAAGATGGGCACTGTGCGGATTGTATTTGAGACCCCCGTCCCTAATTAACTCGATGCCGCGCCTAACCCAGTGCCAGCGCACGTGCGGCGTCGCCACGCCATCAAACTTCACCGAGATGTTGTACGACATGTTCCACGCCGTGACGCGCCAGACATGGTCGGCGTGCGGTTGCAGCTTGGTGATCCAGTCGCCCAGTTGCGCCATCTCGAAGAACTTGCCGTCCTCCTGCATCTGCATCGCGCGCACCCAGAGGACGTTGGCGATCAACCCGCGAAAGCCGCCCAGCACCACGGTGGTGAAGGCCAGCGTCGGCGGCAGATTCTCGATCTGCTCGGTGTGCGTCAGCTTTTTATCCTTACGGAACTGGTTCATCCTGCTCTGGCTGAGGTTGACGGCGAACAGGAAGGCCAAGGCCAGGAGGACCAGGACGAACTTGAACGCTTTGCCGTGGAGTCTCATGCCGTGTCAGTTCATCGAGGCTGTGGGATTCGGGAGCGCCAACTCCTTGTGATGGAACATGTAAGCCCCGAGCGCCATGATCAGCCCGCCCATGACCACGATGATCGCAAAGAAGGCCCAGAACAGCGTGGCCCACGTGATCGTACGTCCGTTGCTGAGGCTGTCCACCGGCGAGTAGCCCCAAATCGACTTAGTGATTTTTACCGCTCCGCTGGCAAAAAAGATGGCCGCGCCGTCGAGCATTGATGACTCGTCCTTTTTGCCAGTCTCGTGGTTGATCCCCGTAATGCCGCCCTCGTCGATGATCTGCTCGAGCGTCCCGGTCGACGCGGAGATCAGCAGAATGCCAAGCGACATGAAGGTGGCCACGGGAAAAGAAAGAAAGCTCGATGCCATCAGGCCGATTGCCGAGATGAGTCCCAGCCAGAAAAAGATGATCAGCAGACCGCGGAACAGGTTCATGCCGAAGCCGCCATCGTGATAAAGGATCATCGGACCGTCTTCCATGAGGAATAAGATTGGCTTGTCGTTTAAGTTGGCAAAACTGACATTGACCAAACCACGGTTTTCGCCCTTGTCCGGTACGATCCCGGCCGGCAATTCCAGCTCCTGAAAGACGCTTGAGCCGATCGTCATTTCATTGAATTCACGATCCGGGGGCCACCGCTTACTGGTTCCGGCACCAACGCTCCACATGCAAAGGTGCGACTTGGGATCGTATTCGTCGCCGGCGTTGAACTTGAACCGGAGGTAAATTGGGTTTTCATTGATGCGATCCACCTTGCTCGAATCAATCTGGAAAAACCAGTTTCTCACCTGGCCCGGCAGGACAATCTCCCGGCTGCCCTTGGCGACCTGCAATGCCTGGTGTTCGAGTTCCTCGATTTGCTGTATCAACTCATAGGAGGGCGCATTTTCATTCTGCTCGATCAGCCGGGTGTAGTCCGGCCGCAGAGAAAGCACGTGTTCTGGCTGGGTGACACTCATGCGCAACGCCTGCTCCGCCGGCGTGTACTGGTTGTCGGCCTTGCCCTGTTCAACCAGCTTCGAGTAGTCGTATGCCCTCTGGCGTGAAAAGGTAAAATTCGGCTTGGGCTCGCGCACACTGCTGCGCGACACCAGCACCTCGTTTTGCAGCTTGGCCTTTTCGAACTCGTTCAACTCGGACGAGTCGGCCCGGGCGTTGATGAGGAAGAAAATGGCCAGGCCGGTTGGCACCATTAGCGCGGCGTTGAGCAGCATGATGCCCAGCCACTTGCCGAACCACACCCGCCAGCGGGCGACCGGCTTGACGGCGACCATCTGCATCACGTTGTCCTCGATCTCGCGGGCCATCGTTCCGCAGCCCATCCAGAGCGAGGCGATGCCCAGCAGGGCGGTGGTGGAGCCGAGCGTGTAGGTGAGCACGAGCTGCACCGTGCCCTTGGCCGTGCCGTCGCTCTTCACCAGCAGCGGAATGCCGAACACGATGACCAGCAGCGCAACCGCCATCGCCACGACTAAGCGGTACCGGATGGCGGCTTTCAAAGTCTGCTTGGCAATGGGCCACATAGCGCTTGGTTTGCGGTGGAAATGTTAGTCGCCGAGCAGGCCGCCCAACTTCTCGTTGGCCTTGTCGAGGTTCTCCTTCTTCTTCGGGGCGACATCGGCTTGCGGTGCGGACTCGGCCTTGGCCAAGCCGGCCAGCTTATCGACGTCCACTGTCTCGGTCGGCTTGGTCACCTCCGGCGCCTGGCCGGACGACTGCTCGTCGGTCGCTCGGGTGAGGTGATCGAGCACGCGGTCGGTCCGCTCGCCCGCCGCGTCTCCGCGTAAATACTCCGCCACGCGGTGGCCCGACGTTGCTCCGGACGTTTCTGATTCCTTCTGGCGCGCCTGCTCGACGATGTTGAGAAACAGGCTCTCGAGATTCTGCGTGGGGTTATCCACGCGCACCTCGTCCGAGCCGGTGTCTTCGCGGATCAGTGTGAGCACCTTGTCCATTGTCTCGCTCGAGAGAGTCGGCGCGGTGATGCGCGTGGCGTCTTGGTTGGACAGCAACTCGCTCATGGTACCCATGGCATGCACGCGGCCACCGTACAAAATCATCGCCCGGTCGCAGACATCCTCCACGTCCGCCAACAGGTGACTCGACAGGATGACCGTCTTGCCGCGCTCGGCGAGCGTGAGAATCAAATCCTTGATTTCGCGGCAGCCGATCGGGTCGAGCCCGGAGGTCGGCTCGTCGAGGACGATCAAGTCGGGGTCGTTGATGAGCGCCTGCGCCAGGCCGATGCGGCGCTGCATGCCCTTCGAGAATTCGCCGACGTGACGTCGCCGGGCGTTGTCCAGCCCGACCATCTCGATCAACTGCTCGGCGCGCTCGCGGCGTTCCTTCGAGTCTATGTGGAAGAGACTGCCGAAAAAATCGATCGTCTCGTCTGAGTTGAGGTAGCGGTAAAGGTACGATTCCTCCGGCAGATAACCGATGCGCGCCTTGGTCTGCACGTGGCGCGGCGAGTGGTCGAAAACCGTGATACGGCCGCGCGTCGGGTACAGCAGACCAAGCAGCATCTTCACCGTGGTGGACTTGCCGGAGCCATTCGGGCCCAGCAGGCCGAACACCTCGCCGCGCTTGACCTCGAAGTCGATACCATCCACTGCGCGTGCCTTGGATCGGCCCCAGAAATCCTTGAACACCTTGGTCAACCCCTGCGCCGAAATGACCGTTTCATTTGAATTCATTGTTGTGTTGTCGCTACGCTTGGGCGAGCGCTGCTCATCAGAAATCCGCTCAAGCAGGCTGAGGGGCCATGCCGACCGTATCATCGGTGCTCGCCGGTGTTGACTCCGGCTCGAACGATCCCAGTTCCTCGCCCTGGCGAACCAGTCGCGCGCTGTTGAACACCACGATCAGCGAGCCGGCGTTGTGCAGCACTGCCGCAACGATCGGGTTGATCACGCCGTAGCTGGCACCGATCATGCCGCCGATAATGAATAGGATGCCAAACAGGAAATTCTGGTTGATCACCTTGCGCGTCTGCCGTGAAAGGCGCATGAGGAAAGGCAGTCGACGCAGGTCGCTGTTCATCAGCGCGATGGTGGCGCTCTGGATGGCCACCTCGCTCCCGGCCGCGCCCATGGCCACACCCATATCGCCGGCGGCCAGTGCCGGGGCGTCGTTCACGCCGTCGCCGATCACGGCCACGCGGTAACCACGCTTCTTCAGATCATTCACAAAATCTACCTTGTCCTGCGGCAAACACTCGGCAACGACCTCGCCGCAGCCGATCTCGGCGGCCACACGGGCGGCCACCGGCTGGCGGTCGCCGGACACCATCGCCACGCGGCGCACGCCGGACTCGAGCAAATCAGCCAGCGCCTCCTTGGCCTCACTGCGGGTGGCATCCTGCAGCCCGATCCAGCCGATGCATTCGCCACCGCGAGCGACGAACAACAGGCTGTAGCCCTCAGCCTCTTTCAGATCCACTTTCGACTCAAAATCATCGGTGACACCGTTGTCACGGAGCCACTGCGCGCGGCCGATGACGATGCTCTCGTCGTCTACTTTGGCCTGTACACCCCGGCCGGCGGTCTCCTTGAAATCGGTGGGGTCGACCAAGGTCACCCCGGCCTCTTCGGCCAGATTGACCAGCGCTTTAGCCGTCGGGTGGTTGCTGAATTTTTCAGCCGTGGCGGCGATCTTGAGCAGTTCGGCTGGCTTGAGGTCGCCCTGTGGGGCCAGACGACTGACTGCCAGTTCGCCGGTGGTCAACGTGCCAGTCTTGTCGAACACAAAGGCATTGATGCGCGCCGCGATCTCGATGTCGCCGACATTTTTGATGAGAATGCCCAAGCGGGCGGCCGAGGCCAGCGCAGCAACCATCGCCGTGGGCGAGGCGAGGATGAATGCGCACGGGCAGGAAATCACCAGCACCGAGACAACGCGCTCGATGTCCTGCGTGAAAAACCAGACGACGGCTGCAATCACCAGTACCAGCGGCGTGTAGTAGCCCATGTACTGGTCAATGATTCGCATGATCGGCAGCTTGGTTTGCTCCGCGGAAAGGATCAGGTCGCGCACACGGCCAAAGGTGGTGTCCTCACCGGCGCGAGTGATCTTGACCTCGAGCACTCCGTTCAAGTTGGTCGTGCCGGCGAAAACCTCCTCGCCTGTAGTCTTGTCCACCGGGAGCGACTCGCCGGTGATGTTTGCCTGGTTGATGGAGCCCTGGCCCTTGATGATTTTGCCATCAGCCGCGACGTTGTCCCCGGGGCGAATCCGGATCACATCGCCAACATTCAGTTCGGACGCGGTCACTTCCTGCTCGCCGGCCGCGACAATGCGGCGGGCCTTGGTCGGGGTCATCTTGACGAGCGACGCGATGGAGGCACGCGCACCGGCGGCGGTGCGGGTCTCGATCAGTTCACCCAGTAGCATGAAAAATGCAACGATGCCGGCAGTCTGGTAGCCGCCAAGTTGCGACTCGCCGGAAGCGATCGCCGCGAGGAAGGCGATGGCGACCAACTCGTTGATGGTGAGCATGCCACGCAGGATGCTCTTGACCGCCAGCTTGAGGATCGGGTAGCCAAGGATGATCGCACCGATGAACGCGCTGATGCCCGCGATTCGGTCGTCCGTGCCGCCGAACCACTCCATGAAGAATGAGTTGGCGATTAACACCACACCGGCGATCATGGTGTTGAGTTTGAACTGGGTGTGGTCGTGGTCGTGGCCACAACTGCCGCAGTCTTCCTCGTGATCGTGGTGGTGTTCGTGGATTTCTTTCCGGCTTAAAAGTGATGAAACTTGCATGGTCGTTCCTGTTATTAGTTTTTCGCTTGGCCAAGCACCGTTGGTTTTGTTGTCGTCATGGCGTCCCGCCTTCCTTCAATTTACGTTTTTCCGGCGTGCGGTTGAGCCAAATGCGCGGCGTGCGGCCGGAGAGATAAAACACATCGACGGCGTTGGTGAGCACCCGCTTCATCGTCTCGGCAATCAGGCGCTGCTCGAAGAGTCCGTGGTTTTCCTCGTAGTACGGGAGTTGCTCGCTGAACGCCTCGGCCTCGGCCTGCACCGAGGTGAGCAGGATGTTGGCCGCCGTCCGGCCGCCGCCCTCGATGACCTTGGCTTGGCCAAGCGCGTTGGCCATGGTGCTGGTGGCATCGTCCTTGGCCTTTTTGACTTTTGTCAGGCTCTCTTGCTGGACTACCAAGAATGCGTCGAAGGCCGACTTGACGTCGAGCGGCACGGTGACGTCGAGCGTCAGTGAGTTGATTTTTATCCGCAAGTCGCTGTCGATCCCGCTGATCGTTTTTTTCACGCGGCGCTCGATGGCGTTCCGGAGATCGGATTGCTTTGTGTACGCGTCGATCGCGCTGCGGCCGGCGGAGGCATGGTAAACGGCGTTGTCCAAAACCGACTCGAGGAAACCGGTGATATCAGAAAAGCCGAGCTCGTACGCCTTGATGGCGTCGCCCTTGGTTTCATCGAGGCTGAAATTCATCTCCGCCTTGACGTGGAGAACGTTGCCGTCGCCGGTGAGGGTGTAGCCATCGTAGGTCGGGTTGAATTGAGTGCTGGCCTGCGGGGTTTCCTCATCCTCAGTGCGCCAACCGACGTCGGAAGTGATCGTGCGGTTTTCGTTGACCGGGATTTGCACGATCTCATCGATGGGATAGGGCCACGCCCAGTGCAAGCCCGGCGAGAGAGTTTCTTTATATTCACCGAACTGGAGATGGAGCGCCTGTTTGTTGTTTTCGACCGTGGTGATGCCGGAGCCAAGAAATGCCACGGCCAGAATCACCATGATCACGCGGATCACCTTGAAGCTGCTCTGCAGCGCTTCGGTCAATGCCCGGGTGCGGGCGTCGTCCATGACCTCCACACCAGCCGTGGGGGTTTTCTCACTTGGCGCTGGGGCTTTCTCGACGGGCGACTCGACAGCCGGGGTTTGTTTTTCGTCGTCGCTCATGGCTTCACTCGGCGGCTTTGCCTGTGTTCGGCTGCGTTAGCAGGTTGAACGGAGGCGTGTTGGGATCGAGAATCAACGTGGAGTTTTCCTTGAGCAACCCCTCCAGTGCCTTGCGTTGGAACAGGAAGTTGGCCAGCTCGGGGTTTTGCTTGAACACCTTGTATGACTTGGCGGCTTGGGCCTCGGCTTCGCCGCTAATCTGAATCGCCTCCGCTCGAGCCACGGCCAAAATCTTGTTGGCCTCAAGGTCAGCCTTGGCCTTGATCTCCTTGGCCTGGCGCTCGCCCTCGGCCTGGATCTTCTGGATCTCTGCCTGGCGCTCGGCCTTCATGCGCTCGAACACGGCGCTCGTGACGGACTCCGGGATGCCAAGCCGCTTGATGCCGACCATGATGATCTCGATGCCGTTGCCAACCGAGTCTTCACCGACACGTTTTTTCATATCGTCCTCAATGGCGTCGAGCTTCAGTTCCTCCTTGTTGGTGGTTACCAGGTTATTGAAAGCGTAGTTGCCAATCACGGCATTTTGGGCGCTGCGCACATTGCCCTCGAGAGCCTCGTTGGCCTTGGCCATGTCGCCGCTGAAGCTGCTGAAAAATTTGAGCGCATCGCTGATTTTCCAAGTGACAAACACTTTGACGAGAATCGGTTGGGCATCGATCGTGCCGGTCTCCTCGAAAGTCCACTCTGAGCTTTGGATTCGCTTGTCGAATTTGTGCACATCATGCACGGGCCAGGGCAGGCGGAAGCCAAAACCGGGTTTAATGTCGGCCTTGCCTTCATCGTCCTTGACGGCCTTTAAAAACCAAGTCTTGATGGCCACTTCCGTCTCCCGCACCTGAAAGGTGAACAGCATGAAACCGAAGATGATCACCAAAAAGGCACCTATCGTCAGTGTGATGTAATTTTTTTTCATCTTTTCTAAATATATGGAGGTTAATTTTCCGGGTCGACCGTCACGTCCAGCAGGTCGCTGCGCAACTTGTCCTGAAGTTCCAAATTGATGATGTCGTTGTTGTCCGGGTCGGACAGGATGTATTTGCGGGTGCCCCGCGTGGCCTCCACAAAGGTCTCCAGCTTCGAGCGGGTCGTGTACACGCTAGGGGCGGCATTGAAGGCAGAAATCTGGTGGTTGAACCGCTCCGCCTCGGCCTTGGCCAAAGTCACCTTGTTCGTGCTTTCGATGCGCCTATTGGCCACAAGCTCAGCTGCGAGTCCGCGCGCCATGGGCACCTTCCCAGCCTTGTACTGCAGCGCGCCGAGCCGGTTGGTCTCGCTGTGCAGCCGGGCTGCGTTCACTTTTTCGTAGCTCTCCGCCACGCCACCGGTCTCCTTGGACTGCTCGTTTTTGCCCACGGGCGGATGAATGTCCTGCAAGCCGACGAATACAATCTCAGCCCCAAGCTCGCTGATGTCGGCCTGCTGCTGAATGGCCTTCTTCAGATCCTCCTGCGCTTTCGTGCGGCCGGGCCCCATCAGTTCGTTGATGTCCACCCCGATCAGGTAGCGCGTCACTTCGCGCATGGAAAGTTTCTGCAACAACGAGCCGGCATTGTCGGTCTTGTAAACCCAGTTGGTAAGGTTGCTGATGCGGTACTGCACCGGGATGCTGACAGTTAGCAGGTTCAACGGCACGGTTTCGGACGCGGCGGCATCCAGCAGCACGTCGCTGCTGGCGACGATCATGTTGTAGTTCTGCTCCGGATCCTTCGAGGAACCGTGGTTGTGCTGTGTAGTCCAGAGCAATACTTCCACATCCTCGGCAGCACCGGTGTTTGGCTTGGCCTCCTCATTTTGGTCCATCACGCCGAGGACAAAGCGCTGTATCTCGCTGGTCTTGTAACGGTACACTTTGTCGATTGGCCACGGCAGCTTGAAGCTAAAACCGGGCTTGAGGTGGGCGCTGCGTTCGCCGAACCGTTCAAGGAAAGCCTCCTCGTTGGTCTGGATCATCACGAAGCTGCTGCTCAGGAACAGAACCACGACCTGGCTGGCAATGATCAGTGCCAGCTTCTGCTCGAGGTACTTGTAAAACCACGTCTCGGAAACCTTGAAGCCGAACTGGTAGTCCAGCGTATGGGCGGCGGTGGAAATCAGGCCGCCCGGTTGGCCAAACAAGCCGATCAATCGGCTGTCGTAGAGCAGTCGAGCCTTTTTGTCGTCGATCCGCGGCCGGTACATCTCCAGCACCAGCGTGCCGAGATTCTCCAGCCCGGAAACCGCGAGGACAGTGAGCACGGCCCACGTGATACCCTTGTCCCAAGCTGGGGTGCCAAAATAAGAGGCCGCCTGCGCGATGACAACCGCCGTGCTGACCACCGAGCCAAGCAGCATGTAGTTCGCAACCGGGCGCAGCAACTCCTGGCCATCCATCCGGGCGAGCCCGGCGGAGTATTTGCCCATCATGAACAGAACAATCATGAAGAGGCCGGAAAACATGATCGACATCAGCGCGCCAGCCGGGGCCGGGGCCGTCCACTCGCCAAGTTCCCCGTAAATCCACCACAGGCCAAGCGCTTGGCCAAGCAGCACCAGCAACGAGAAACCCGGCACCACCCATTTCTCGAACTGCCGCCGGGCGTTGCGCGCCGGGTAGGCGTCCTCCGCTGCACCGGCAAAAAGCGACTCGTTGCCCCGGGTGCGATCCAGTTCCTGCATCTCCAGTGCCTCAACCCGCTCTCGGTCGATCAGATGCGACTGGATGAAGCTGAAAAAGCCGATCAGCGTCCCGATCCCAAGGAGCACCGCCCCGGCCAAGCCGACTGTCGAGTCGGCTTTGAGCGCCAGTAATAGCGTCCCTATCGTGACGAGCAACAGCACGAAGCTGTTGATTAATCCAAGTTTTTTCGAGTTTTGCTGTTCCATTACGTTAACTCTCGATCCTCAAACAACCAAAGGGCAACCGACAAGGTTGCCCCCACATAGCCCACGAGGTATCCAAACGCTTGGCCAATGTACCCGGTGGGAATCGTCCCGTCCCCTTCAAGAACGTCGGCTAGCCAAAAATTCTGCCAGTTCGGCGTCACGGTGTAAAGAATCGAAGCCCACCACGAACCTCCCTCCACCCGCTCCAGAAACAGCCAGTCCGACATCAGACCGAGAAACAGCACCGCCGAGCAGATCGCCAGCGTCGGCAGCAACTCGAGCCGTGTCGAGCAGGCCAAAGCCAGGGCCGTAAGGATAAGGACCGCAAACAAAATCAACGTCGCTGCGGAGATTAGCCGCCAATCCACCAGGCGCGGATCTGCTCCGGCTCCAGTCGTCTCGGCCTCGGTGGCCAGGATGATCGCGAGCATCGCCGGAGTCAGGATCACCACCGCGATCACCGTTGTGATCACAAAACGCACCTGCAGAAAATAATTCAAAAATCCCCCCGCCACAAACGCCGCCAACAGGCCGCCAAGACTGTACACGCCAAACGAAAACGTGTCGGCCGAGCCATACGCATCGTACGCCATGCGGCTGGCCAGCAGGCAGGCCACCAAGTTCGCAGACAACAACAGCGTCAGCGCTCCGGAGACCCCCACGTACTTGCCGAGGATGAACCGCGCCCGGCCCACCGGTTTGGACAACACCGCCAGCGCCGTGCCACTGCGGATTTCACGAGCCACCGACGACGAGGCACTAAGCACCGCGCCGAACAAGCCGGTCACCAGCATCACCGCCAGCGTGCTGGTCTTGACGATTTGAATGTCATCCCCAAACCCGAAATACGGGACGACTGAAAGAAAGACGCAAAAGAAGCCGGAACAAGCCATCAGCAACAAATAAACTGGCTGCTGCGCCACTTCCATGAATGCGTTGTAAGCTATGGTTCCGAACTGTCTCAAACCAAAAGGGCCGCGGAACATAACGCCTCCAAGGCCAATTGCAACTGAGAACTTCCGCTGAAAAAACCGATTTTACCGCTAAAAATCGAGAACTTCGGAGACTCCCACGCCTCCGTCGATCAATTGCCGGCCACCACCGCCCTTACGACCGGCCCGTATGACGTCAGCAATCTCGGTGTGTCCACGCTCGCTCGCGACGTCGAGGGGCGTTTTCCCCTCATAATCCCGCGCTCTCGTATTTGCGCCGTTGGCCAACAGCCATTTAGCCATCGCGATGTGGCGCGTGTTGCCCTGAAACGCAGCCAAGTGCAGTGGCGTCACCTTTTTTTTACCACGCTTGTTGATATCCTCACCGTCAGCCACCAACTTCTTCACCCTGGCAAGGTCTCCATCGATCGCCGCGCCGTGGATATCCTTCGATCCGCCACCGCACCCGGCCAAAGCCAAGCCAATCACCAATAGCAAACCGAGCTGAGTTTCGCTAATCTTCATAAATCTGAACGACAAAATACCGCCTCGCCGCCGCCGTCAACTTGAAGCGAACCGCCAGCGGTTTGCCCCACTCGAAGTTCTTCGCAACGGCTTCAAGTCTGCTGACCTTCTTCCAGCTTTTCAAGTCCTCGGAAGCCTTCACGATGACGGTTGGCGACTTCATCATCGGCTCGTAGTCCAAGCCGTCAAACGTCAGGAGATTCGCCCCAGGATCGAACACACCAACAATTTTATTGCGCCCAAAGAGATTCGCCTCAACGGTGAATTCTTCAGTCAACTTGTAGTTTCCTATCTCAATATAGTCGAACTGGAACCACTCACACATACCGTCCTTCCCAAACATCAGTTCATGGTGCGTCGGCGGAAACCAGGGAGGGTCGTTGGCAAACGATTTTATGGAGACAAAATTGATGTCATGCCAGCTGAACGGACGGTCAAGCTGAACCGATAAATCCACCAAGCCATTCTTGATTGCAATCCCCGCAATCTCCGGCTTTGACCCATCCTCGTCACTTGGCCCCGCACCCGCGGGACAGCTCCAGAGTCCAGCTGTTAAAAAAACGACTGATAGGATGCATAAATATCTTTTCATTTTATCGATCCAAACCAACTCCGCTAGTTCAATCGCTCAATCAAGTATGTTAAGTTCACGACCCCAATCTACCTCAATTTACAATCTTTATCGAGCGAAGTTTAGCCAAGCGGAGAAGTGTGTTGGTATTCGCCATTAACCGGATCAAGCCAGTATATCACGAATAACGTGTCCATGAACATCAGTCAGGCGCCGGTCTATGCCGTTGTGCCGGACGGTCAGCTTTTCGTGATCCACGCCCAGCAGATGCAAGATGATGGCGTGCATGTCATGGCTGGTTGTGCCGCTTTCGCTTTTCCAAGCCCATTGGTCACTCTGGCCGTAAGTTGTTCCCCCCTTCACCCCACCACCGGCAAACCAAGTGACGAACGTCCCCCCATTGTGATCCCGGCCGGCCTGCCCCTGGCTGAACGGCATACGGCCGAACTCGGTGGTCCAAATGACCAGGGTGTCTTCAAGCATGCCTCGCGCCTTCAAGTCCTTGATTAGACCGGTAATTGGCTTGTCGACCTGTCCGGTCATATACGGCAGTTCTGTGTGGATGTTGGCATGGTTGTCCCAGTTTTTGCTGGGGCCACCCGCTCCACTCCAGATTTGGACAAATCGCACCCCCCTCTCGAGCATACGGCGACCAAGGATGCAGCGCTTGGCAAAATCCTTGGTGTTATCCTCATCCATTCCGTAAAGCTTTCGCACCGCTTGGCTTTCGCCTTTCATGTCGAACAGGTCCGGCACACTGAGTTGCATGCGGGCGGCCATCTCGAGACTTTGGATTCTGGCTTCGAGCCGTGAGTCGCCCGGCATTTGGTTAGCGTGCTTTCGGTTCAGAAACCCCAGCACTTCCCGGCTAGCCACCTCGCTGGCAGCGTTGATATGCTTCGCTTCGTCCGGGGGGAAAAGATAACGCACCGGTCTCGAATTGGAGGCATTGATAACCGTCCCCTGATGCCGCGCCGGCAAAAAACCGGAAGTGAAATTGCCGAGATTATTGTAGGGCAACCCCTTCGGGTCCGGCAGCACAATGAACTCCGGAAGGTTCTGGTTGATCCGGCCAAGCGCATAACTAATCCAAGCCCCCATGCATGGAAAGCCCGGAAGCGTGAATCCCGTTGTCTGCATGTAGCTGCCCAGACCGTGCACGTTCGTCGGCGAGTTCATCGACATGAGGAATGCCAAGTCGTCCACCACAGTTGCCATGTGCGGCAGCACCTCGCTGACCCATCGGCCGCACTCGCCATGCCGCCGAAACGCGAACGGACTCTTCAGTACCTTGAATCCTGGAGAGTTGGTCACCGACTCGACCAGGCGGCCATCGCCCGGGTCAAACTTTTGCCCGTCCAAGGCAGCCAACTCCGGCTTGTGGTCGAAAGTGTCCATCTGGCTGACTCCGCCGTTCATGAACAACTGAATCACGCGCTTGGCCTTGGGAACGTGATTCAAGGTCGAGCCAAACGCCGAGCCGGTGCCGAGGATTTGGCCAAGCGCCAGGCCGCCGAAACCGCCGCCTGTCGCCTCCAAAAACCGCCGCCTGGAAATTCCGTGATCCACTTTAATTCAAAAAAACAAACTCACTGCTATTGAGGATGACGCGGCAGGCGTTGGCCAAGCCGTGTTCGCGGGCCAAGGCCAAAACCAAGCGGCCTTCCTCCGGCTCCGGTTCCCGATGGTATGCCAATTCAAAAAGCTCCCGCACCTGCGTCGAAAGAGACGACGACTCGTGCCGCAACCGCTTGGCCAAACGCTCACTTTGGCGCACAAGAAAACGGTTGTTCAACATCGCCAGGGCCTGCAGCGCAGTAACCGACGAATCCCGCTTGGGCGCATGCTGCGAGGCGTCCGGGCAATCCATCAACTGCATCAGCGGATCAGGCACGGTGCGAAAGACAAACCGATACACGCTACGCCGAAAATTCGCCGGTGAATCAGGGTCAAACCCGACGTAGTCGAGGTTCGGCGTCACGTGCACCCCCTTGCTCATGTTGAAATGACGAGCGGATGGGCCACCCATTTTCAGATCCGCATTTCCGGCCAACTGCAGCAACGAATCACGGTATGATTCCGCGTCGAGCCTCCTCCGGTTCACCCTCCACAGCCAACGGTTGTCCGCATCTCGGCGGGTGTACTCCTCATTGTGCGAGGAGTTCTGCTGATAAACCGAGCTGGTCATGATGGTGCGATGCAGCCACTTCAGCGAACCGCCCCCTGCACGAAATTCAAACGCCAACCAATCCAGTAACTCAGGATGTGATGGACGATCTCCCATGCGACCGAAGTCGTTGGGCGTGCCGACTAGTCCGCGACCAAAGTGATAATGCCAAACGCGATTCACAATCGATCGCCAAGTGAGGACGTTTCGCTCATCCGCCAGCCAGTTGGCCAGGGCTGCCCGACGCTGCTCTTCGTCATCGGGACTGGTAATGGCGAAACGACTTTTCAATGCGTCAACACACCCCAGCGCACCGGGCACCGCCTTTTCGCCCGGTGAATGAATGCTGCCGCGTTGCAAGACATGAACCTCCCTTGGCTTGCCAGCTGGCTTGAAGTTGCCCAACGCTGAAAAATCGCTGGCAACGGCGTACACTTTTGGCCGCTCTCCAAGTGCGGCCACTTCCTTGGCGTTCGCTTCCCTGGAAAAATAAAGTGTCAAAACCTTGATCTGCTCGTTGGTACGCTTGGCCGGCTCAATCGCCAACGCTTGGCCAACATACGGCGGCAGAATCTCGATCAGCGCCGGCTTGGCTGCGTTGGTCACCGACAATCTCGGTCGGCCGATCAGATGACTTCCACCGTGAAGCTGGCGCAACTCGATCTCCATCGTCTCCCCCTTCAGCGCCGTCAACGGCTTTTCAAAAACAAACATGGCACGGTGTGGCTTGGATTCTTCGGGATGAATCCCCCAAGCCGTCTTTAGATCACCGTCAATCGCGTGCCCGACCACCCAGCTCGCTTGGTTAAAATCTGCCTTGGCTTGGGAGATCTTCACCGGCCGGCCAGACACCTTCACCACGATTTCGGACAAATGCAGATTACCGTTCGGCGCACGACCGGGTCCGCCTTTTGGCAGCGACTCATCAGCCAGCACATCGAGTTGAACGGCGGTCACTCCGTCCATCGGCAGCACGGCAGTGAATGTGGCCGTGTCACGCTCCGGCGCTTGGCCTTGCGCAAGAAACGAACCGTCCGGCTTGGTCTCGAACGTCACACCGTCGGTCGATTGAACCTTCGCTCCGTACAAGACCACCCACCCGCCTTGGCCAAGCCGCAATTGCTCTTCGCGATGGGCTGACAATGAATGGTCGGGCAACGGATGTGGTAATTCGCCTCGGTCGAGTTGTGCCTTCACCTTAAGCAACCGCCTGCGCAGCTTGGCCACCTGCCCGTTTGGATCGTAAGGTCGATCCACTTTATCCACGCCGGAAAAAACCGCCTGCAACGAGTAGTAGTCCTCCGTCGACACTGGATCAAACTTGTGGTCGTGACAACGGGCACAGTGAACCGTGGTGCTGACAAAGGTGGACATCACGGTCGCTATCATGTCATCGCGGTCGAGGTACTGCGCGATCTTCTTGTCAATCGTGCCGTCGGAGATTCCCATCTGCGAACTTTCATCCCACGGCCCGGTCGCCAGCATCCCGATGGCGCGAACCACCGACGGTTGATCCGGGAAAAGGACATCACCTGCCACCTGCTCACGAACGAACTGATCGTATGGCTTGTCCGAGTTAAACGACTCAATCAGGTAATCACGATAAGGCCACGCGTTTTCACGGATGGCATCCTCATCGTGTCCATGGGTCTCGGCATAGTGAACGACATCCATCCAGTGTCGGGCCCATCGTTCCCCGTAGTGGGGACTGCCAAGCATGCGCTCAATGAGATTTGCGTACGCGACCGGGGAGTCATCCTTTACAAAGGCATCCACCTCCCCCGGGCTAGGTGGTAGGCCGGTCAGGTCATACGACGCGCGCCTAATCAGCGAAACACGACCGGCTGGGAGAGACGGTGCAAACCCATGCTGCAGATATCTTACGGCGATGAACCGATCAATCGGATTAGATGCCCAACCGGGAAATTTTGATGCTTCTTCAGGGATTGAGGGCCTTTTTAACGGCTGTAAAGCCCACCACGTCCCGGTGTTCGCCGCCGAAAGCATCAAAACATTTACAAACAATAGCAGGAAACAGCCCAGCCTGACGCGCCCACTCAAATTGATTGATTTCATGTGGCTGCTGAAAGAGCTCATTTAAGTTCCAGTTACACCAAGTCGCTGAAAGCCCGAATAATGGTAACCGCCGTCTTTTTGAGTCAACAGGTTTGTGGCCCAAAAGAGAGGGAATTTGAGGGGGATAGGAAAAATGGTCGGAGCGACAGGATTCGAACCTGCGACATCCAGTTCCCAAAACTGGCACTCTACCAAGCTGAGCTACGCTCCGACCGCGCGGTTTGTTTAAGCTAATCGGACCACCACCGCAATCTCGAAATACCCGCCGTCTTGCGGCCTGACCAAACGGCTGGCACGCTGCGGCCGCGCTTGGCTGCGATGAAACCGCTCGACCAATGTTTGCTCTACGGCTTTGTGGACTCGGCCTATCTGGATGGCCGCGACCCGGCCGAACTGTGCCGTCAGCTCTGCGACGGCGGGGCGGACCTTGTGCAACTTCGCGCCAAAGGTTGGCCAATTCTTGACATTGCCCGCTTGGCCAAGCGCCTGAGCCCAGTCACGGCCGAGGCCGGGGTGCGGCTTGTCATCAATGATCATCCGGAGCTTGCTGCCGAGGTCGGCGCGTCTACAGCACACCTCGGCCAGGAGGATTTTTTTGACGCCGGTTATAATGATGTCGATAAGGTGAAGCCGGACGGCTCGACGCTCGAACTTGGCCTAAGCACGCACGCGCCGGAACAGGCTCGGCGCGCCTGCGAGGCCGGGGCGGACTACATCGCGACCGGCCCCGTATTTGCCACGCCGACCAAGCCGGGCCGCCCCCCGGTGACACTCGACTACGTCCGCTGGGCCGCCAAAAATATCGACCGACCTTGGTTTGCGATCGGAGGTATAGATCTCGACAATCTCGACGATATTCTCGCCGCCGGGGCGCGGCGGGTGTGCGTCGTGTCGGCGATTCTGCGGGCGCCGGATGTCGCCGGTGCTTGTCGCCAATTCAAGGATCGCCTACTCTCCGCCGCCCGTTAGCGGGGCGTTCCCCCGTTCAACCCAATTCAAAAAAATGAGCCTGCTTATCTTTGGATCCACCGCGCTGGACTCGATCATCACGCCGAAAAAAAAGAACCCCCGCCTCCTCGGCGGCTCGGGCAGCCACGCTGCTGTTGCGGCTAGTTTTTTCGTCGCACCGAAGCTGATCGGCGTGGTTGGCACCGACTTCCCCCGCAAATATATTTCGCTGCTCGAGCGCCATAAGGTGAACCTCAGGGGGCTGAAGATCCGCGATGGCAAGACGTTCCACTGGGCCGGCGAGTACGAGGTGAACATGAACAACCGGCGCACGCTAAGCACGGAACTGGGCGTGGTCGAGGGCTACTCGCCGGTATTGCCGGCCGCCCATCGCAAGGCGAAGTACATCCTGCTGGCCAACAACCCGCCCGGCGCTCAGGAGGCGATCATCGAGCAACTCGACAAGCCGAAGTTCGTCGTCGCCGACACGATGGATTTGTGGATGAACATCGCGATGAACGATCTGCTGAGTTTGCTCAAGCGCATCGACATGCTCGTGCTCAACGACAGCGAGGCGCGGCAGTTGACCGGCGACGACAACGTAGTCTCCGCCCTACCCAAGCTGCACAAGCTCGGACCGAAATATGTGATCGTGAAGAAGGGCGAACACGGCTCGATCCTCTCGTCGCGCCGGGGCCTGTTCGTCGCGCCGGCGTTCCCCTTGGCCAAGGTCCAAGACCCGACCGGCGCGGGCGACTCGTTCGTCGGCGCGATGGTCGGTTACCTCGCCAAGACCGGCGGCCCGGTCGATGCCAGCATCCGCAAGGCGATTCTGTACGGAAGTGTGGTGGCGTCGTTCTGCTGCGAAGGCTTCGGCCTGAACCGCACCACCAAGACCACCCGATCAGAGATCAACCAGCGTCTGCGCGAGCTGGAAAAAATGACACGCGCCTAAAGCTCGTCCAGCGCCGCAAGCACCTCGGCAGCATGCGTGGCGACTTTCACCTTGGGCCAGATTTTTCTGATAACACCGTCGGCATCGATGAGGAATGTCATCCGCTTGATCCCTAGAAAGGTCCGCCCCATGAACGACTTGTCACCCCACACGCCGTACGCCTCGCAGATCGACTTGTCCTCATCCGCGATCAGCGAGAACGGCAGCCCGAACTTGTCGATGAACTTGTCATGCCGGGCTGCCGAGTCGGCGCTCACGCCCAGCACCACCGCGCCCTTGGCCGTGATCTCGTCGTGCGCATCGCGGAAGCCGCACGCCTCCTTGTTGCAGCCGGGCGTGTTATCTTTCGGATAAAAATAAAGCACGACCGCTTGGCCTCTAAACTGGCTTAGCGACACTTCGCCGCCGCCGTTGGCTGGCGCGGTGAAGCCCGGCGCCGTATCGCCTTCCTTGAGTTTCATCTCCTTCATGCCGGCGGCAGCGTCGGGCCGCGCTTGGCCAAGGTCAATCCCGAGGCGAAAAAACTTGCGGCTCGCCTCTCTTTTCCTTAGCCATGGTTTGTGGCGGAGAACACGAGACAGGCCAAGGCGGCTGAACTGCACCAGCGCAGCGTCGAGTTGTGGCTGGCCGGCAAACGCGCCAACGCCATCGCCGCTTACCGGGAGGCGCTTGCCCTCGAGACCGACGCCATCTCGCTGCAACTCCGCGACACGCTGCCCAACTCATACAGCAATCCCGACGCCACGCCGAACGCACCAATCAATCTGCAGCAGCAAAACGCCTTCGCCGCCTACCGCAACACCGTCCGCCTCACCACCGACGACGCCCGTGCTTGGTTCAACATCGGCCTGACCCATGAGAAGGAAGGTCGAGCCACCGAAGCCGGTCAGGCGTACGTCGAGTCGTTCAAGAGCTACCACCGCACCCACGCCGCCAAGACGCTGCAGACCGGCGGCAAGGCGGCTGTCGAGGTGTGCCGGCGCATGACGGAGATCGACCCCAAGGACGCCAAGGTGTGGATCAACCTCGGCGCAGCACTTGGCCAAGCGGAGCAACAGGACAAGGAGATCGACGCTTATCGCAAAGCCATCAAACTCGCGCCAAATTATGCCGATGCATGGTACAACCTCGGTGTTGCAAAGGCCCGTTGCGAAGAGGATGCCGAGGCGATCCACGCCTACAAACAGGCGCTGCTGCTCTCGCCGAAGTTCGCCAAAGCGTGGTTCAACCTCGGCGTGTTACAGGGCAAGCTCGGCAATCCGCACGGGAAAATTCGCTCCTACCAAAAAGCCGTCGAGGCCGACCCCAACTTCGGCGAAGGATGGCACAACCTCGGCGTGATGCTCAACGCCGTCGGCAAAACTGAAGAGGGCGATGCGGCATTCACGCGGGCGCGCAAGCTGCTCAACCCGAAGTTCCGCATCGCCGAGACGATCGAGTTCAAGTCCGCCACCACGCCGGACGGCGCGCCAACCCAGCCAACCTCAGCCCCTCCAGTGTGAGCAGCGGCTCGACGCGCCGGATCAACGGCAGCTTGGCCGCCATCAGTGACGCATAACCACCCGTCGCCACTACCGGCAGCTTGGCCGCGCCCAGCTCGCGCTTCAGTTGCCGCACCAACTCGGCGATCAATCCGCGATAGCCGTGCACCGCACCGCTGAGCATCGCACCGCGCGTGTTTCTGCCGATGACCGACTCCGGCTCGGCGATTTTGATGCGCGGCAGCAGCGCGGTTTTCTCGTGCAAATAATCGGTCATCGCCGAGAGGCCCGGTGCAATGATCCCGCCAGTGTAGTTGCCCGCCGCATCGACGACATCGAACGTCACCGCCGTGCCGAAATCGACCACCACCACCGGCGCGCCAAACCGCGCGTGCGCCGCGATGGCGTTGGCCAGCCGGTCCGCGCCGATCGTCGCCGACTTCGGGTAGTCAATGCCGATGCCGGTCACCGTCCGCGCCGTGAGCTGCCATGCCGTACACTCCCAGCGCCCGCGCAGAAGCCGCTTGAGCGGCGGGTTGAGCCGGGGCACCACGCTGCAAAACACCGCACCGGTGAGCCGGCCGGCCTTGGCCAAGCGCAGCAATTTGGCGAGCGGCCGCTCCGCTTGGCCAAGCACGAGCGACTCGCTGGCAAACCGGGCATCGGCCACGATGCGCTCGCCGTTGGCCACAGCGGCGTGAGTGTGCGTGTTGCCAATATCGACGAGTAAAACCACGGCGGCATGAGCTACCACACCCCAAGCCAAGTTTGAAGTTTGAACTTGGTTTGCTTGAAACTTTAAACTTGAAACTTGAAGCTCCCTTCCCTGCGTCATGCCGATCAACGACCGCATCCGAGACAAGCTGAGCCAACTCCCGCACAAGCCGGGAGTGTACCTCATGCGCGACCGGTTCGGCACGGTGATCTACGTCGGCAAGGCACGGGCGCTGCGCAAGCGGGTCAGCCAGTATTTCCACCCGTCCCGCCGCCACGGCTGGGACTTGAAACTGGCGGCGTTGATCGAGGCGATCGATGACTTCGACGTGCACGTCGTCAAGAGCGAGCCGGAGGCGCTGCTGCTCGAGGGCAAGCTAATCAAAGAATTCAAGCCGCGCTACAACGTCAGCTTTCGCGACGACAAGAATTTCCTGCTCATCAAGGTGAACCTCAACGACCCTATCCCGCGCTTCACCTTCGCGCGGCTACGGCAGCAGGATGGTGCGAAATATTTCGGGCCATTCGTCAGCGGCGGCGCATGTCGGAGGACGATCACGATGCTGCGCAAAAAATTCAACCTGCGCGGCTGCCGTCCGCTAAATCCAACCGAACGCGACTACAAACATTGCCTCTACGGCCACTTGCAGCACTGCTCCGCGCCGTGCGTCGGCAAGGTAACGCTCGATGAGTACCGGCAAAAGGTCAAAGAGGCGTGCCACTATCTCGAGGGCCAAACCGGCGAGTGGGAAAAGGAACTCAAGGCCAAGATGCAAAATGCCGCCAAGTCGCTTGACTACGAAAAAGCCGCACGCTACCGCGACATGATCAGCGACCTGCGTGAGACCACCCGCAAGTCTCGCAAGTTCACCCGCATGCCGGTGAAGCTACCGGGCGCGATCGATCCCGGACGCGACCTCGCCGCGCTTGGCAAGGCACTTGGGCTCGCCGCGCCCCCCAAGCGCATCGAAGGGTTCGACATCTCGAACATAAGCGGCACGTTCATGGTCGCATCGATGGTTAGTTTCTTGGTCGGCAAACCGGACCGCGCGCAGTACCGGCGGTTCCGCATGAAGAGCGTCTTGGCGCAGGACGACTTTGCCTGTATGGCTGAGACGGTGCGACGTCGCTACACTCGGCTTCGGAGCGAGGCGCGCCCGATGCCAGACCTAATTCTGATCGACGGCGGCAAGGGGCAACTTGGCATGGCGTGCCGCGAGTTGGCAAAACTCGATCTTGCGCACGTGCCGGTGATCGGCTTGGCAAAGGAGTTCGAGGAAATTTACCAACCGGGCGAAAGAACGCCACTCCGGCTTGGCCTCGACAGCGGCGCGCTGAAGTTGCTACAGCGCGTGCGCGACGAGTCGCACCGGTTCGCCAACACATACAACGCTGAGCTGCGATTGAAGAAAATCTCCGAAAGCATTCTCGATGAATTGCCGGGGATCGGTAGCAGTCGCAAGGCTGCGCTGCTCAAGAAATTTGGCTCTGTGCAACAGCTACGAAAAGCCAGCATCAAGGATATTCAGCAAGTGCCCGGCTTCGGCAAAAAATCAGCCGAGGCGCTGAAGGCTTTTTTGAGAACGCGACCGAGGAGTGGCAAGTCGGTCTAATTCTTCCGGGAGCCAGTGGTGGTTTGGAATTTTGGAACTGACTCGGCGATGAACCTGGCCATCTTGTCGAAGGTCGCGTCCTCGTCGCCCGGATTGCAGATCGCGAAGTATGTCACGTAAGCCCAGCGCTGCAGCACGCCTTCGCTAAGCAGTCCCTTGGTCATCATCCACATCCGGTCAAGATGGTGAGTCGCCAGCTTGCCGTCGGCGACAAACCAATAAATATAAACGCCCCGCACAGGCACCTCACGTCCGTTGCGGTCTAGAGCCGTTTTCGAGGTCGTCAATTTCATGACCTGTAGGTCGTAGATGTGCGGTTGCTGGATCGGAATGGTGACCACTTCGCGCAGGTCGATCGTGAATCCCTGCCCCGGTAGGCAATACTCCGGCTTGTGAATCGAGGTACGGTCCTGCCCCATGAGTACCACACTGCTCTCGATCCAGGTTTTGTCCTGGAACGAGTAGCGGCGCCGACCATACGTAGTGTCACTCGGCAGCCAGTCGAGCTCCAGCTTGGTGACCGGTGTTGGCTTGGAAGTGCAGTCAAAAACCCGCGCCGGCAACGCAACAGCATTCGTGCGGACGACTTGGCCCTCTTCGTTGTGCAACTCAATTGCAGCCAGGCGAAGTCCTGGATCGCCAAGCGCCTGGCCGGCTAAGCTGAGCCGTGCCAAAAACAGTGCCGACGCCCCGACTAGTAGTAGAAAAACCGCGAGGATGATTTTGCCCTGTTTACTCACCGGCCACCTCCGTTGCCGGCTCGGGCCGCTCGTCCTCCTTGATTACTCTGCCGAGAATAAGCACACCAACGAACGCCGGCACATACGGCAGCAGACTAAGGATTCCGTTGTCATGGACGAAGTTTCCGGCAGCCTGTCCGGCTCCCGGCTGGGCCGACTCCGCCACTTCGGCGGCGAGGATGATCAGCGACAGCCGAAAGACATTCCCCGCCACCGCCAGCGGAAAGGCCGAAAGGATGATTATCGCCGTTTTCCAACGCGTGCAAAAGGCGACGAACCCGTAAATGGCAAACAACGCCAGCGTCCCCGTCAGGCTTCGAATGCCGCTGCAAGCGGCCGCGACCTCGTAGGCGTAGCGGCGCTTGGAGTCAAAAATCTGCACGCCTTCCTGAATGATGTCGACGCCGAGCAGCGTGCCGCAAATCCACCCCGTGACGTCCGACACCAAGTGTCGCAGCGGCACGGTAACGAAGTCGGCCATCGTCCCGAGCGGCACGGCGAACGCAAAAAGGAAGAGGGGAAAGAAACTGGCCCGCAACCAGGCCGGCCCCCAAACCAGACCGGTCAGCGCGTACACACCAAAATAAAATCCGACAATCGAGATGCGTGTCTGCTGGATGACGTAGCCGAGCAGATGCACCGCCAACGCACAGGCCACCAGCACCATCGCTGGCCACCAGTTGCGCTTGGGTGCGGCGAGCAGTTCGTCGCGTTTCCAGTAGCACAGGCCCAGCACGATCAGCGGGATGATGTAGCCCAGCTCGTCGTCCTTCGAGCTTCCGTAGGCGTAGTTCATCCAGCCATAAAGCGAAGGCGTATCGACGTAGCCGAAGGTGGAGTTGCCGAGCAGTTGGAAGAAAACGAGCCAAGCCCCAAGCAGCGCGAGGAACAGCGGCTTGTCCGGCATCCCCCGCCAAAAGCGCGACAACTCATCCCCGATGGAGGGGCGGTTGGCTTCGGCGTTGGTTTCAGACTTGCTCATGACATGCGCAACGTAGAGTAAACAGGTGAATCCAAAACGGCGATTAAAACCGGTTCACGCCCAGACGCGCCGGAGCATCCCGAGGAAATTCCCGCTCATAATTTTTTCGATGTCCGACCCCTGATAGCCGCGTTGGCCAAGTAGGCCGGACAGCTTCTCCAAATCGGCGATCGTGTCGAGATCGCTCGGCGCTTGCTCGCGGCCGAAGCCGCCGTCGAGGTCGGTGCCGATGCCGGCATGGTCGGCGTTGCCGGCGAGTTGGCAGACGTAATCGATGTGATCGACCACGTGCGACAACGCCACGCCGGACGACTCCGGGGTCGTCACGCCACGTTCCCAGCCGGGGATCAGCATCCACGCGTCGAGTGCCGCGCCGATCACGCCACCGCGCTCGATCACGCGCTTGAGTTGCCGGTCACTGAGTTGCCGGTCGCCCGGCACGAGGGCGCGGCAATTGCAGTGGCTTGCCCAGACCGCGCCGCCGAAAATATCCATCGACTCGTCAAGCGACTCGTCGCTCAAATGCGTCACGTCGAGAATGATGCCGAGCCGTTCCATCTCGCGCAGCAGCTCCGGCCCCGCCGGGCCAAGGCCGCCGCTCTCGTGGGTGCCGGGCGCGTAGGTGCCCGGGCCGTAATGGGCCGGGCCAAGCGCGCGCAGCCCGCTCTCGTACGACTGCTCGAGGTGCTGCAGCGTAACCATC
>Ga0233434_1001234_pt1 | contig 25933 bp, 18 predicted proteins | sample SI_122_August201_4_FD_182738 | JGI IMG/M metagenome (GOLD analysis project Ga0233434, IMG submission 182738) | Seawater microbial communities from Saanich Inlet, British Columbia, Canada - SI_122_August2016_120_MG | ecosystem: Environmental > Aquatic > Marine > Inlet | place: Canada: British...
CTGGCCGGTCGCGCGAAAATCGCAATCGACGCGCCGCTGGCGCAGCTCCGCATCCACCGCCAGGGCTGTGTACATCTTGCCGACCGAACAATCCGTCCCCACTGCGAGCAGGCGCTTGCCGGACCGGCGCGCACCCGTGCCCACGTCGAAGGTCTGTGTGGGATGGCGCACATCGAACAGTTGCGCGCCGTTTGCCGCAGCAGCGGCAGCGACGTCGGGGATATCGGCAATCCGTGCATGCAGGCCCGAGGCGACATCCATGCCGGCCTCGATCGCGGCGAGGATAGTCGAAACCCAGGTCGCGCCGATGACACCGCCCCGGTTGGCCACCCCGATCACCAGGGTGCGCACCCCGGCCGCAGCGGCCTCCTCGATCGTCATGTCGGGCAGGCCGAGGTCGGCGTTGCAGTTCTCGAGGCGCAACTGGCCAAGGCACCAGTCGCGGCGCCAATGCACAATCCCCTGGGCGGTTTTCGCGGCCAACTGGTCAGCCGCATCGCCAAGAAACATCAGATATGGGTGTTCGATCTGCAAAACCCTTGTCTCCCCTTTGATCCGCCCGCTGTTCTCCTACGTGCGGTTGCTGCACGCGCCGGCGGAGCGTTATTGTCCGCACTGGACCCGGCGCGGAGAACTCCCCCCATGTTTACCACACGACCTGAAATCCGTGGCACCTACGGCATGGTCGCCTCGACCCATTATCTGGCGACGATGGCGGGCTGGCGCATGTTCGAGATCGGCGGGAATGCGTTCGACGCCGCCGTGGCAACCGGGCTCGCATTGCAAATTGTCCACCCCTATCAGAACGGCCCCGGCGGGGACCTGCCGATCGTTCTGCACGACGCACGCACCGGCAAGGTCGAGGTGATCTGCGGTCAGGGCGTCTCACCGGCCGCGGCCAGCATCGACACCTACCGCAACCTCGGCCTGGACCTGGTGCCCGGCACCGGCCTGCTGGCGCCCTGCGTGCCCGGCGCCTTCGGCGCCTGGATGCTGATGCTGCGTGACTATGGCCGGCTATCCCTGCGCGATGTGCTCGAGCCCGCGATCGCCTATGCCCGCGACGGTTACGCCGTGGTCCCGATGATGAACTCGATCATCGGCGGCGTCGAAGAGCTGTTCCGCACCGCCTGGCCTACGTCGGCCGAGACCTGGCTGGTCAATGGCGCGGCCCCGAAGGTCGGCAGCATGCACCGCACGCCGGTGGTCGGCGAGACCTATCAACGGCTGCTCGACGAGGCCGAGGCCGGCGGCGGCGACCGCGAGGACACGATCGAGGCCGCACGGCGCGTCTTCTACGAAGGCTTCATCGCCGAAGAGATCGACAATTTCTGCCGCAACACGGAATGGCTGGATTCGACCGGCGAGGCCCATGGCGGCCTGCTGACCGGCGACGATATGGCGCGCTGGCGTGCCACGGTCGAGGCGCCGGCCACCTACGACTATGCGGGCTACACCGTGTGCAAGCCCGGTGTGTGGAGCCAGGGGCCCGTCTTCCTCCAGCAGCTGGCCCTGCTGAAGGGCTACGACATCGCATCCATGGATCCGCTGGGGGCCGAATTCATGCACACCCAGGTGGAGTGCGCGAAGCTGGCGCTCGCCGACCGCGAGGCCTGGTACGGCGATCCCGCGGTCAACGACGTGCCGCTCGAGACACTTTTGTCTGCCGCCTACAATGACGCGCGACGCGCGATGGTCGGCGACGAAGCCTCGCTGGAGTTCCAGCCGGGCGCGCCCGATGGCCGCAACCCGGCACTTGCCGAGTTCACGATCTTCGACCCCCACGCCGCCGCGGCATCCGCGCCGGGTGCCGGAGAACCCAACGCGGCACAGGCCGGCATCGGGGAGCCCAACGCCGCGCCCAGCAGCTCGAATGGCGACACGGTCCATTGCGACACCGTCGACCGGGACGGCAACATGGTGGCCTGCATGCCCAGCGGCGGCTGGCTGCAATCCTCGCCGACCATCCCGTCGCTCGGCTTCTGCCTTGGTACCCGCGCCCAGATGTTCTGGTTGCAGGAAGGCTACGCGACAACCCTGCAGCCGGGCATACGCCCCCGCACCACACTCAGCCCGACACTGGCGATGCGCGATGGAGCGCCGTCGTTGGCATTCGGCACGCCGGGCGGCGACGCCCAGGACCAGTGGGCGCTGAGCATGTTCCTGCGCCACATCCACCATGGTTATGACCTGCAGGCAGCCATCGATGCCCCCAACTTCCACACCGACCATCTGCCTTCGAGCTTCTATCCGCGCACCTTCCAGCCCGGAGAGGTGAAAGCCGAGGGCCGCTACGCGGACGACGTCATCGCGACCATGCGCGAACGCGGCCATCGGATGACAGTGGTCGGCGACTGGGCGTCGGGCCGAATGACGGCCGTCGGCCGGGCCCGCGGCGAACATGGCTGGTTTCTGAAAGGCGCGGCTCATCCGCGTTTTCAGGAAGCCTACGCCGTTGGCCGATAACCGGGCCACGCGCCCGATGCACCATCGATGACGGCGTCCGAGCCCGCTCCAACCGGGCTTGCCGGTCGCCTGCGGCGAGGGCCGTACGACCGCATCTGGCATCTTTCCTGGCCGACGATCCTGTCGAACCTGACCGTGCCCATGCTCGGCGCGGTGGACACGGCCGTGATGGGCCATCTGCCCGATCCGGCCTATATCGGCGGTGTGGCGATCGGCGCCATGATCTTCTCCTTCCTCTACTGGGGCTTCGGCTTCCTGCGTATGGGCACGACCGGGTTCGTCGCCCAGGCGCACGGGCGTGGCGACGGCGATGAAATTCGCGCCGTGCTCGCACGCGCGCTCGTGATTGGTCTCGTGGCCGCCCTGGTTCTTCTCGTCCTGCAGCATCCGTTACGCCTCGGCGCGCTGCAGATACTCGATGCGGCACCGGATGTGGAGCGCCTCGCGCAGGGTTATTTCGACACCCGTATCTGGGGTGCCCCGGCGACGCTCGCCAACTACGCAATCCTGGGCTGGATGCTGGGCATGCAGTTCGCGCGCGCCGCACTGCTGATCCAGGTCGTCATCAACGGCCTGAACGCCGCGCTCGATATCTGGTTCGTTGTCGACCTGGGTTGGGGGATCGAGGGTGTCGCACTGGCCACAGCGCTGGCCCAGTACACGGGTGCGATTCTGGGCCTGGCGTGGATCGTGTTCCGGCTGCGGCGCATCGACGGGATCTGGGACCGGGCGCGAATTTTCGACCTCGCGGAACTCACCAAACTGTTCCGGGTCAGCCGCGACATCTTCATTCGCACCCTGGCGATGATCTTCGCCTGGTCGCTCCTGACCTGGTCGGGTGCGCGGATGGGCACCAACGTACTCGCCGCCAACGCCCTGTTGATGAACTTTCAGTCCTTCCTGGCCCACGGCCTCGACGGCTTCGCGCACGCCACATCGGCCCTCGTCGGCGAGGCCGTGGGTGCCCGAAATCGCCGCCTCCTGCGCGACACGGTCATCGCGGCCACACTTATGGCTGCCGGCGTGGCGGTCGCCTACGCGCTGGTCTATGCCATCTTCGGTGCATACCTGCTGGCGCTCCTGACCGACATCGAACCCTTGCGTGAATTCGCCGGCAGCTTCCTGCCGTGGATGGCGCTGTCGCCGCTGTTGTCCGTGTGGTCGTATCAGCTCGACGGCATATTCATCGGCGCCACACGTGCGGGCGAGATGCGCAACGCCATGCTCGTTTCCGTGGTGCTGTACACGGTTGCCGTGTTCACCCTGCCCACATACTTGGGCAATCACGGCCTGTGGGCATCCGTCATGCTGTTCATGGTGCTGCGCGCGCTGACGCTCGCGCTGTTCTATCCGCGGGTGGAGCGAATGGTGGCGGAATAGTGGCAAACGCCTGATACTGTTACAAAAATTTTACCAAAACCCATCGATCGATTGTTGACACGAACCGTGGCTCTTCGTCATCTTGCCGTGACGTCGGCGTGTCGTTTCAGTGATTTGCCGATATTTGATTCGGGTGAAGGATTCGACGCTTGAGGTTCGACCCGCGTAAAAAACCTGGACTGTTCGCGATCGCCGCCGCTGTGGTCGTGCTGCCGCTCGGCGCATTTCTGGCCGGTTCCGTCATCGGAACAGACTCCGCACCTCAGGTCTCTACATCCGCCGCCGCGGCCACGCCGCCGCCCATTCCGGCCCTCGTCAAGGCACCGGAACCTCCCCAGCCGCTTGTGCAGACCGTGGAGATCGAGAACGGCGACAACCTCATGGATGTGCTCATCAAGGCCGGCGCGGAACGCGCCGAAGCGCACACCGCAATCCAATCGCTCAAGGGCGTCTACGATCCGCGTCGCGATCTGCGCGTTGGGGACGAATTGCAAATCACCCTCGGCCCGGTCCTCGACATTGCTGTGGAGAATGTCTCCGACGCGCTCAACTATGAACTCTCGTCCCTGCGCCTGCCCGTGACCTATGACCGGGAAGTCGAGGTCGAGCGCGCGGAAGATGACGATTTCATAGCCCGGGAGATCGAACTGCCCCTCACGACCGAATTCGTCCGGGTCTCGGGTGCGATTGATTCGAGCCTCTTCGTGAACGGGCGCAATGCCGGCATTCCGATCTCGGTTCTGATCGAGTTGATCCGCATCTATAGCTTTGATGTCGACTTCCAGCGCGACATCTGGAACGGCGATGCATTCGAGGTCATGTTCGAACGGCAGCGCAACCAGGACGATGTCGTCGTGAACAATGGTGATATTCACTATGCCAAGCTCACGCTGCGCGGCACGGCGCTTCCCTTCTATCAATTCGAAACATCGAAGGGGACGGTCGACTATTTCAACGAAAAGGGCGAGAGCGTCCGCAAGGCACTGATGAAGACGCCGCTCGACGGCGCACGCCTGTCATCACGCTTCGGCAACCGCAAGCACCCGATCCTCGGCTACACCCGTCTGCATGCGGGTGTCGACTTCGCCGCCCCCACGGGTACGCCGATCTACGCTGCCGGCGACGGCACCGTCGAGATGGCGAAAATCAACGGTGGCTACGGCAAATACATTCGGATCCGCCACAATGGCACCTACTCCACCGCCTATGCCCATCTCAACGGATACGCACGCGGTGTGAATTCGGGCAAGCGCGTGCGCCAGGGACAGGTGATTGGATATGTGGGTTCGACAGGGCGCTCTACGGGGGCCCATCTGCACTATGAAATTCACCGCGACGGCAAACAGATCAACCCGCTGGGGCTGAAGCTCCCGAGCGGAGAGAAACTCAAAGGCGATCGCCTCGCGGCATTCCAGAGCCTGCGTGAAACGGTGGATGCCCGCTTCGCATCGCTCGCAGGGCCCGAACAGGTCGCCGCCGGAAGCGAAAAACAGCTTACGGATTGAGTTCCTGATAGGTCGCCCGCGCCAATGTCAGCAGGCTGTCGCGCCCACCACGCCCGATCAACACATAGGCCAAAGGCCCGTCCTTCCACCAGAAGGCCGACACATCGTCATATTCCGTAAATCGGAAGGCCGTCTCGCCGCCGGTCAGGTTTTGCTCAACATACAGCGTCAGTCGTTCGCCGGATTCCGCTTCATACATGAACTGGGCTGCGGGCCCGGAATCAGAGGCAGGCAACAGGCGGCCTCCGACCAGCCGATAACCCTGCACGTCCAGATTGGGCGCCCGCAACGGCGCGTCCAGGCGCTTCGAGAGCCAGGCCACGAGATGCGCCTCTTCGCTCGCCGGTACTTCGACCGCATGACGCACCTCGCGTGCATACATCTGATGCGCCTTGACCGCGCCGCGCGCCAGATTGACGTTCGGGTCGCCGCCCGGCCCCACCGCATCATTCGCGAACCAGCCACCGGCCGCACCCATGGCGACAAGCACGATCATGGCCGCCACGCGCCAGACCGGACTGCGGGCCATCGAGGGCGCAGCAGCATTCTGGAACCGTGCCGGGATCGGCCGTTCAAGCAGATGGCCATAGACCTGTTCGACGGCACCGGAGATGTCTCGCAGCTCGGCGACCCGCGCCGCCTCATCCGGATTCTCCGACAACCAGGCCTCCACCTCGGCACGGCGAGCCGGGTCCAGACGGCCGTCGACCAGCGCCTGAATTTCATCCTCGGTGGGAATTTCGGGAAGATCACTCACGTTATTCTCCGTCCATTCTCTCGTGTTTCCCCCCAACTCGCCGCCCGCACCTTTTCGCGCGCACGCGACAGGCGTGACATCACCGTTCCGATCGGAACCCCCGTGATATCCGCCGTTTCGTCGTAACTGAAGCCTTCCATCGTCACCAGCAACAGGGTCTGGCGTTGCGTGTCGGGCAATTCCTGGATGGCCGCGGTCACTTCGCGAAGCCGAATGCGGTCCGCCTGGTTCGGCGGAACGGCCATCGCCGGAAAGTAATCCTGAATCTCGACGACATCCGGTCGTGCCACAGCCCGCGCCACATCGTTGACGTAGATGTTGTGCAGGATCGTGAACAACCAGCCGCGTAAATTTCCGGGCCGGCGCCACAGGTGCCAACGGCTCATCGCCCGTTCGAGGCAGTCCTGCACCAGATCATCCGCAAGCGGCTCGTCATGCCGCAACAGCACCAGCGCATAACGGCGCAGGCTGGGTATATGCGTCTCCATGAGCTCGAACGAACGGCGCGGCATACCTAATCTCCCCCCACATTATACAACACTCGCACACGAAAGCGGCGGCGGACGGTGAAGTTGAGGGATATCACTGTCCGCCACCTTTCGGGGGTATTCACCGGCAAGTTCGGCAAGCTATTGCGCCATTTGGCAAGGAACGTGGGGATCAGGTTCCCGCCCGACCCAAGAGCTCGATCACAAGAATCGCCGGATGACCGCGCACGCGGGGTATTTCCGGTCTCCCGGAGCCACCCTGCACACGGTCACCCGACCGCCTACTTGCCTAGGCACATCATCAACAGGTGAGTAGTCGGTTTATTCCCCGACAATCTGCATTTTATTCAGCCGCCGCGGCATGTACCGTCTCGCCATTGATGATCAGGCCGTCCGGCCCGGCTCCAACGCCAACCGTGTCGCCGTCGACAACAGTGCCCTCGAGCAGCATCGTCGCGAGCGGATTCTGAAGATGCCGCTGAATGACCCGCTTGAGCGGCCGCGCGCCGTAGACCGGGTCATAACCGGCATTCGCCAGCCAGGTGGTCGCGGCAGCGTCCAGCTCCAATATGACCTTACGATCCTCGAGCAGGCGCCGCAGATGCGTCAGCTGGATGTCCACGATTCCGGACATTTGCTCGCGCGTGAGGCGATGGAACAGCAAAACCTCGTCCAGGCGGTTGAGGAACTCCGGCCGGAACGCAGTGCGCACGACGTCCATCACCGCGCCACGCACGGCATCGCTATCCTCGCCATCAGGCTGGTTCGCGAGATGCTCGCTTCCGAGATTCGACGTCAGGATGATCAGCGTGTTCGTGAAATCGACCGTGCGGCCCTGACCGTCGGTCAAACGACCATCGTCCAGCACCTGCAACAATACGTTGAAGACGTCCGGATGGGCCTTCTCGACCTCGTCAAACAGGATGACCTGATAGGGCCGCCGCCGGACCGCCTCGGTCAGCGCGCCGCCCTCTTCATAACCGACATATCCCGGCGGCGCCCCGATGAGACGGGCCACCGCATGCTTTTCCATATATTCGGACATATCGACGCGAACCATCGCGTGTTCGTCATCGAACATGAACTGCGCGAGCGCCTTCGTCAGCTCGGTCTTGCCGACGCCCGTGGGCCCAAGGAACAGGAACGAGCCGATTGGCTGGTTCGGGTCCTGCAGCCCCGCACGCGCCCGGCGCACTGCGTTCGAGATCGCGCCGATCGCCTCGCTCTGGCCGATCACGCGGCCGCCGAGAACCGTCTCCATCTCCAGCAGTTTCTCGCGCTCACCCTCGAGCATCTTGTCCACGGGTACGCCGGTCCAGCGGGATACGACGCCGGCGATGTGAGAATCTGTCACCTCCTCGTCGAGCATAGTTCCATCCGGTGCCTCGTCGGCATCGGTGACCGCCTTCTCGAGATCCGGAATCAGCCCATAGGCCAACTCGCCCGCGCGCTCCAGATTGCCCATGCGCTGGGCCTGTTCAAGCTCAAGCCGCGCGGCATCGAGCCGTTCCTTGATCTTCTGGGTCCCGGCGAGCTTTTCTTTCCCCGCCTGCCAGATAGAGGTCAGATCGGCAGACTTGGCCTCAAGACCGCCGAGCTCCTCTTCGAGCACTACGAGCCGGTCCGCTGACGCGCTGTCGCTTTCCTTCTTCAGCGCCTCCCGCTCGATTTTCAGCTGGATGATGCGCCGGTCGAGCTCGTCGATCTCCTCGGGCTTGGAATCCACCTCCATGCGCAGCCGCGATGCGGCCTCGTCGACAAGGTCGATCGCCTTGTCGGGCAGAAACCGATCGGCGATGTAGCGATTGGAAAGTGTCGCGGCAGACACCAGCGCCGAATCCGTGATCCGCACGCCGTGGTGCAGCTCATACTTTTCCTTGAGGCCGCGCAGAATCGAAATCGTGTCGGCCACGGTGGGCTCGGACACGAAAACAGGCTGGAACCGCCGCGCCAGGGCAGCGTCCTTCTCCACATGCTTGCGATACTCGTCGAGCGTGGTCGCGCCCACACAATGCAATTCGCCGCGCGCCAGCGCCGGCTTGAGCATGTTGGAGGCGTCCATTGAGCCTTCGGCCGCGCCCGCCCCGACGATGGTGTGCATTTCGTCGATGAACAGCACGATCTCGCCCGCCGCCGAGCTGACCTCCTCGAGGACCGACTTCAGGCGTTCCTCGAACTCGCCGCGGAACTTCGCGCCGGCGATCAACGAACCCATATCAAGAGAGAGGAGCCGTTTTTCACGCAGGCTCTCCGGGACATCACCATTGATGATACGCAAGGCGAGCCCTTCCACGATGGCCGTCTTGCCGACACCTGGCTCACCGATCAGGACAGGGTTGTTCTTCGTACGCCGTGCCAGGACCTGAATCGTCCTGCGGATTTCCTCGTCCCGCCCGATCACGGGATCGAGTTTTCCGTCGCGGGCCGCCTCGGTCAGGTCGCGCGTGTATTTCGAAAGCGCCTCATAGGCGTTCTCCGCCGTGGCGCTGTCGGCGGTCCGACCCTTGCGCAATTCGTTGATCGCAGCATTCAATGACTGAGGTGTGATGTCCGCATCGGCAAGAATTTTTGCAGCACCGGATCCGGTCGCGAGCGCAATCGCAAGCAGCAATCGCTCAACGGTCACGAAGCTATCACCGGCCTTGTCGGCGACGTCCTCGGCGGAATTCAGGACCCGGCTGGACTCCTGAGACACGTAGAGCTGCCCGGCGCCGTCGCCCTCAACCTTGGGGAGCTTTCCAAGCGCAAGTTCAACAGCTTGCTCCGCGCCAATGGGATCACCACCGGCCGCCCGCATGAGGTTCGCACAGAGCCCCTCCTCGTCATCGAGCAGGGCCTTCAACAGATGCTCCGGCACCAGTTGCTGATGCGCACTGCGCTGCGCCAGATCCTGGGCGACCTGGACGAATCCGCGTGCGCGCTCGGTATATTTCTCGAAGTTCATGTTCTTCTCCTCGAACGACCCCCTCGTATGAGGCAGGCATGGACGGCGAACCCGGTTTCGGCATTCGCCACAAGGACACGCTGGCGGCCCGCCATGTCGATGCACGAGCCAATCCGCGTCCTTGAAATATGGTGTTGCCACGACGCAACACAAGACCCACGTCCCGATCCAGGGGCGCCTTTTTTCGCAGGAAACGCAAACCTATGAACGCCAGTATCTCAGAAATTCGTAGCTACCCGGTTAAGGGCCTGTCCGGCCGGGTTTTGCCTCATGCGGCGCTCGAAGAAGGGCAGACAATCCAGGGAGACCGCCGGTTTGCGCTCGGCCGCCCCGGGTTTGCGTTCAACACCGATAATCCCGTCTGGATGCCGAAAACCAACTTTCTGGCGCTTGTCCGCGACGAAAGGCTGGCGGAACTGGATGCCATTTTTGACGACGCCACGGACGAACTCACCCTGCGGCTGGGCACGAAGACTGTCCTCACGGCCGACCTCTCAAACAGCGACGGCCGCGCCGAAGTGGAAACTTACTTTGCCGAATTTCTCGCCGATGAAATCGACGGTCCACCAACATTGCTCGAAGCAGGCGACCACAGTTTCTCCGATCTCGACGCAAAGGTCGTTTCGCTCATCAACCTCGAAAGCGTCGCCGCCCTGGGGCTGAAGATCGGCGCCGACGTCGATGCGCGGCGGTTTCGAGGAAATATCTATTTCGGGGATGCGCCGGCGTGGAGCGAGTTCGACTGGCTGGATCAAAAACTCCGGATTGGCAGCGCCGTCGTCGAGGTAAACAAGCGCACCCGGCGATGCGCGGCGACAAACGTCAATCCGGACACGGCGGCGCGCGACCTGAACCTGCCCCGAGCCCTGCAGAAGGGATGGGGTCATAGCGATTTGGGCGTGTATGCGCGCGTCGTTGATCCCGGCGAAATTCGCCCGGGGGACCAAATCTTTCCGATTTGACGGTCGACCGGCGAACGGTCGATACGAAACGTTAGGCCGTCACGGCCTCGCCGTCATCATCACGGCCATCATCATCACGGCCGTCATCCGAGCTCGCGGTATCGTCGCCAGATTTGTCCGCAGCTTTGTCCGCAGCGGCGTCCTTACCACTATCGGCGTTGCGTCCGTTGGATCGGCGTGAGCGGCGCTTCCGGCCGTTCGGTTTCGCGCCACCATCATCGGCCGGTTCGGCGCGTGTCTCGTCATCCGCAGCATTGCCGTCCGCATCCGCGGAATCGTCAGCCTGCAGGTCCTCGACGAAGGAGCCATGACCATTTCCCGAATCACGCCGGTCCTCATTTCGAGACCCTTCGTCGCGAGATCCCTCGTTCCGAGATCCTTCGTCGCGAGACCCCTCGTTCCGAGATCCTTCGTCGCGGGATCCCTCGTTCCGAGATCCTTCGTCGCGAGATCCCTCGTCCCGGGAGCCCTCTTCCGAACCGCTACGCTGTTCGTTCTTGGCGGCGGCAGCAGCCATCAACCGATAGTAATGCTCGGCGTGCTGAAGATAATTTTCAGCTCCCACGCGATCACCGGCAGACCCCGCATCGCGGGCCAGTTGCTGATACTTCTCATAGATCTGCGACGGATTTCCGCGCACGCGTGCGCCGGGGCCGTTGCTGTCATATGTCTGGTTTCGGGTGTTGCCGGACTTGCGTCCGCCGCGGCCCCGTGCCCGCCTGTTGTTGTTATTCGTATTTGGTCGCATTGCTTCCGTCGATCAGAGTTACTGATTACGGCCCAACTCCCGTCCAATCTGGCGCAGTCCAAATGGATCGCACGCTTTCCGAAAACGACCGCTCGACCGCGAGAGGTCATTTCAAGTTCGGATCCGGGAGTTCAGATTATCGCCAAAGCCTAACGGATTGTGATCGCAAGAGGCGTGTAAGGCGTATCTGACCGGGGCACCCTAGGCGGCTCGGTTTTGTTTTCCAAGAACTTTCTGCGCGCCGTTAACTCTTCGACGTCGGTTCGAGGGTGATGACCCGAACCCGGCGCGCGATATCCTGATCGGTATCGGCAATCTGCAGTCCTGCAACGCGGCCCAGTGCGGCGACGCCGCGCGCCTGTCCCATCCCCACCTCCATCGCGATCACCGACTGCCCGGTGCCAAGACGTTTCAGTGACGGGATGATGCGCCGGTAGGCCGCCAGCCCGTCCGCACCGCCATTCAACGCCAGGTTCGGCTCGTAATCACGAACCTCGGGTTCCAGATGCTGAAGCTCATAGCCCGCGATGTAGGGCGGGTTGGAAACGATCACGTCGAACGGCCCCTCGACCCCCTCACACCAGTCCGCCTCCTGCCATTCGGCACGCCCGGACAAGCCCAGCGCCTCGGCGTTGGCCGCGGCCACCTCAAGGGCGGCCGGGGATGCATCGACGCCCAACCCTGTCGCATTGGGGCATTCCGCGAGCAGGGTCAGCAGGATACATCCGCTGCCGGTACCCAGGTCCAGAATACGCAGCGGCGCATCGCGATCCTTGATCCGCGACAAAACCGTCTCGATCAGGGTCTCTGTGTCGGGACGCGGCGTCAGGACGTCCGGCGTCACGCGAAAGGTCCGCGACCAGAATTCACGCGCACCGACGATCTGGGAGACGGGCTCACGGCGTTCACGGCGCTCAAGTAACTCCGCAAAGCCACCCATTGCCGTCGCATCAACCTCGGCATCGGGGTTGGCAATCAGCCAGGCATCATCGCGCCCCGTTGCCTGGCGCAGCAGCACCCGTGCGTCGAGTTCGGGGCTGTCGGCGCCGACATCGCGCAATCGCCCGACGGCATCAGCCAGGGTCGTGGCGATCGTGTTCGATATCATCTCAGGCATCTGGGCTGTCATCCTCGGCGAGTTGGGCGGCCTGGTCCTCGGTGGTCAGAGCATCGATCAATTCGTCCAGCGCCTCCCCATCGAGAATACGGTCGAGCTTATGAAGGGTCAGGTTGATCCGGTGATCGGTTACCCGGCCCTGGGGAAAATTATAAGTGCGGATGCGTTCGGACCGGTCGCCCGAACCCACCTGGCTGCGCCGTGCCGCGGCGCGCTCTGAATCAATCAACTGGCGCTCATGCTCATACAATCGCGCGCGCAGAACCCGCATCGCCTTGGCGCGGTTCTTGTGCTGAGATTTTTCATCCTGCTGGGTGACCACGATTCCGGTCGGGATATGAGTGATCCGAACCGCGCTGTCGGTCGTGTTGACCGACTGCCCACCCGGGCCGGACGCGCGGTAGGTGTCCACCCGCAATTCATTCTCGGCGATGTCGATATCGACTTCCTCGGCTTCGGGGAGCACCGCGACAGTCGCCGCCGATGTGTGAATGCGACCGCTGCTCTCGGTTTCGGGCACCCGCTGCACCCGGTGTACACCGGATTCGTATTTCAGACGCGAGAACACATCCTGGCCGCTGATGCTCGCGACGACTTCCTTGTAACCGCCGATGCCGGTAGCGCTGGAATCCATCACTTCGACCTTCCAGCCCTTGGTCTCGGCGTAGCGCTGATACATCCGGAACAGGCTCCCGGCGAACAGCGCGGCCTCATCGCCGCCGGTCCCGGCGCGAATTTCGAGGATCGCATTCTTCGTGTCCGCCTCGTCCTTCGGCAACAGCATCAGCTTGAGCGACTGTTCGAACGCGGGCACACGATCACGCAGCTCGCCGATTTCGAGCTGGGCCAGTTCCTTCATCTCCGCATCCGCCTCACCATCCGCGATGATCTCCTCGAGGCCGACGATCTCCTCGATCGCACCGCGGAGCGCCAGCACTTTCTCGACCACCTGGCCCAGCTCCGAATACTCCTTCGAGAGCCTGACATATTCCTGCGGATCGCTGCCGTCGGTGGCCGCCAGCAGGTCGGAGAGTTGGCTGTGGCGGTCAACCACCCGATCTAGTTTGTCATCCAGGCTCATTCGTCTTCACTCCCGGCCGGCGCAATGCCGTCCGTTTTCGGTTGGTCTTGTTTCGCTTGTGTATCCGGGCCGAGCCCGAACATGTTCCGGGCCGCATCGGACATGGGATTGTCCCCGCCCGCGTTGCGCGCCACGGCACGCAATGTCTGGGACGGCACGTGCAACAGCCGATTGATCAGCCGCCGCGTGATCTCGTTGGCATCATCTTGGGGGTTGTCTGCCAGAACCTCGACCCGAACCGCTTCGAAATGCGCCCGCAGATCCGCCACGTCCGGCACGGCATCGCGTTCGGCCCGTGCGGCCTGGAACATTGTGATGTGCCGTTCGATGGTCTGCCCCGCTTCGGCCATCGCCGCATCGCGTGATTCGCGATTGGATCGCGAAATCGATTCCAGATGGTCGAGGTCGTACAGGAATGCATCCTCCAGGCTGGCGATCTCCGGATCGACATCATTGGGAATGGCCACGTCGAGCACGAAGATCGGCTTGCGCCGTCGCGCCCGCAGCGCGTCCTGCAGCATGGCGGCCGTGATCATCGGCCGCCCGAGCCCCGCTGCGCAGATCACGAGGTCCGCGCCGACAAGTGCCGCCGGAAGATCGTCATACGTCACGCTGTGACCCTCGACGATGCGTGCCAACGCCTGCCCGCGCGATGCGTTGCCCGCCGCGACGGTGACCCGCCGCAGGCCGCCATTCCGGAACTGATCGAGCATCAGCATGCCCATCTCGGCCGGGCCGATGAGCAGTGCCGAGACGTCATCCAGGCTGCCGAACAGGTTGCGCGCCGCCTGCACGGCCGCCGTCGCCAGGGATACCGGCCCTTCGGCGATGGCCGTGTTCGCGCGGACATCCTTGGCCGCCCCATAGGCGTGCTGCATCAGGCTTTCGAGTTCGCTGCCGACGCCGCCCGCGTCGCGCGCCCGGGCATGGGCGGATTTGAGCTGCCCGAGGACGTCGGATTCACCCACGACGACACTCTCGAGGCTCGCCGCCACCGCGAACACATGCCGCGCCGCCTCTATTCCCCTGAGGTCAAAAAGCTCGTCTGCTGCACCGTCCGCGCGCCGGCCCAATATCTCTCTTGCCGCACTGACAGCACGATCAGAGTCCGTCGCCGCGCCATGGAACTCGACCCGATCGCAGGTCGAGATCACCAGCGCCTGATCAAATCCGCCCTGCTGCAGCGCGGCGAGCACGGCGGGCGCCTCCGCGTCCTCGATAAACAATCGATCCCGCAAGGCGGCACTGCTGGTCTTGTGGCTGGCGCCAACGACAACATAGTCGGCCGGCGCCGCCCCATGTTCAGGACGGTGGGCCATATCTATGCGTCGCTAACGGTAGGCGGCGAGGTGGTCGGTCAGATCGGCGATGGCCACGTCGGCCTGCTCGCCGCTGTCCAGATTGCGCACGGTCACCGACCCCTTGGCCAGCTCATCGTCGCCGATCAGGATCGCCGCCGCGGCGTTGATCCGGTCCGCACGTTTCAGGCCGCGTTTCATGCCGCCCTTGTAGAGCAGCTCGATCGCAAGCCCGGCGCGGCGCAGTTCGTGCGCGAGCCGGACGGTTTCGCGTTCGCCGTCCTCGCCCATCCCCACCAGCGCGATGGGACGCGTGGCGGGTGCGGTTTCTCCGAGCATCATCGCCAACCGCTCGACACCCGCGGCCCAGCCGACACCCGGGGTGGCGGGGCCACCCATGGTCTCGATCAGGCCGTCATACCGCCCGCCCGCAAGCACGGTCCCCTGGGCCCCGAGGGCCTCGGTCGTGAACTCGAAGGCGGTGTGGCTGTAATAATCGAGGCCACGCACGAGCCTGGGGTTGAGCGTATAGGCGATCCCGATCGTGTCGAGACCCGACCGGACTGCATCGAAGAATGTGCGCGCATCGTCGCTCAAATAATCGTCGAACACCGGCGCATCAGTGATCACCGCGCGATCATCGGCATTCTTGGAATCGAGAATCCGCAACGGATTGCGCTGCAGACGCTCGCGGCTATAGTCGGACAGCTTGTCGATATGCGCGGTAAAATACACGACCAGCGCGTCGCGATAGCGCGCGCGGCTCTCGCCATCACCCAGCGTATTCAGCTCAAGCGTCGTCTCCGACAGAATGCCGAGCGCATCCAGGATGTCGGCGCCCAGCGCAATGGCCTCGACGTCACCAGACGGCTCGGCGACCCCGATCAGTTCCACGCCGATCTGATGGAACTGTCGCAGGCGGCCCTTCTGCGGGCGCTCATGGCGAAACATCGGACCGGTGTAGAAACACTTCAGCGGCAGTTCGTTGCGCAACCCGCCCGAGATCACCGCCCGTGCGATCCCCGCCGTACCTTCCGGCCGCAGGGTCAGGCTGTCACCGCCCTTGTCCTCGAAGGTGTACATCTCCTTGGTGACAATGTCGGACGTGTCGCCAAGGGTGCGCTGGAACACATCGGTGAACTCGAAAATCGGCGTCGACATCGGGCCGTAGCCGTACCGGTCGGCAATCTCACGCGCGGCCTCGACGATGGCGAGATGCGCGCGCGCATCGTCACCGATGAGGTCATGTGTTCCGCGCACTGGCTGGAGTTTGGCCACGGTTTTTCTCGAGACGTATCGGGTTTATTCGGCCGCGGACGACAGGGCGGCGTCGTCTGCTTCAGCGGCTTCAGCCGCATCGATCTCGGCCGCCTTGGCTTCCACGAGGCCAACCAGATGGTCGACGATGTCCTCGTCCTGCAGACGATGATGAGGCTGGCCGCCGATATACACCTGGTGCGTACCGCGTCCGCCGCCGGTGAAACCGATATCTGTCATCGTCGCCTCACCGGGCCCGTTCACCACGCAACCGATCACCGACACCGTCATCGGCGTGGTGATGTGCGAAAGGCGCTCTTCCAGCACCTTCACCGTCTCGATCACGTCATATTGCTGGCGCGCGCAGGACGGACAGGAAATCACGTTCACGCCCCGGTGGCGCAGCCCCAGGGACTTGAGCAGATCGAACCCGACCTTCACCTCTTCGACCGGGTCGGTCGACAACGACACCCGCACCGTGTCGCCGATCCCCGACCAGAGCAGCATGCCGAGCCCGACCGAGGATTTGACCGTGCCCGATCGCAACCCGCCCGCCTCGGTGATGCCGATATGCAGCGGATAATCACAGGCCTCGGCGAGGCCCATATAGGCCGCGACCGCGAGGAAAACGTCCGACGCCTTCACCGAAATCTTGAACTCGCGGAAATCCTCGTCTTCGAGCAGACGGACGGAGTTCAACGCGCTTTCGATCAGTGCTTCCGGGCAGGGCTCGCCATATTTTTCGAGCAGCTCTTTCTCTAGACTGCCGCCATTGACGCCGATACGCATGGAACAATTGTTGTCGCGCGCCGCATGTACAACCTCGCGCACACGCTCGCGCGAGCCAATGTTGCCGGGGTTTAATCGCAGACAGGCAGCGCCCGCTTCGGCCGCCTCGATGGCACGGCGATAGTGGAAGTGGATGTCCGCGACGATCGGGACCGTCACTTCCGGGATGATCTGGCGCAGCGCTGCTGTACTTTCCTCATCGGGACATGACACACGCACGATGTCCGCGCCCGCCACTTCGAGAGCACGAATCTGCTCGATCGTGCCGGCCACGTCGGTGGTCAGGGTGTTGGTCATCGACTGAACAGTGATCGGCGCATCGCCGCCCACGGGGACGTCGCCGACCATGATCTGACGGCTTTTTCGCCGTTCGATGTCGCGATAGGGACGGACGCTCATACTTGTTTCAACCTTCGGATTCGACGCCAAAATATGACCGTGAAAATCTGCCGTAACATGCGCGCCGTCGGGTCAAATATCAACTGCACTCAGGCACCGCGGAGGTCACCGGACGACCGCAGTTCCGGCCTTAAGGAGATCAGCGTCCAAACGAACATCACGACGGCTTTCACCGCGTTCGCCGATCGCCGGGACCGCGTCACCATCGACGGAAATACCGAGCCCCCCCGCATTTCCCGTCATCAGCCGCAGCCCGTCGCGGTTGGGCACGAGATACCTGTCGCCCACCTGAAGCATCTGGGTCAGCACAACATTCTCTTCCCTGTCGCGAACCTGAACCCACGTGTTTTCCTCGGCGCGCAGAATGATCCGGGCGGCAGCATTTCTCGCACCGAAAGTACGGCCCTCCCGATCCGGCGCGGTCAATGGTGCATTTGTTTCGACGGTGTCAGGGAGCGCGATAATAGCTGGCTCAGACGAGAATACAGGCGGCGGCGGTGAGGCCACTGCGACCTCCGCGACCGCCTCGGGTACCGCCGTGGTTACTGCCGAGGTTACTGCCGTGGTTGCTGCCGCAGCTTCCGCCGGGGGCGTATCCGCTACAGGCGTATCGCCCGCTGTTGCCTCGGCTGCTGTTGTCTCCGCTAGCATTGTCTCGGCGGGTGTCGTCTCGGCGGGTGTCGTCTCGGACAGCGCTTGTTCCGTGGCCGTCGTATCCCCGGACACATCGGGAGCCGGTGTTTCGACGACCTCAACGATGTCGCGCGGCGTATCGGCGACCGGCGGCGCGTCGGCAGATGTCTGGTCGAGTAGCGGCACATCGACCATGGATGCGAGCGGATCCCCCTGCGGCTGCAGATAAGAAGGCGGGACCAGCGGAACCTCGGGTTCATCCGGGACAGCTGCAGCATCATCAGGCGCCGAAATTGTCGGGACCGCAGCCATCGTCACGGATTCTGTATCGTCGGTAGCGTCTTTGGGCGCTGCGAGGGCCGCAACAGGCGCCGCGGCGGGGACAGAAGCAGCCGCGACAGCTGCCGGCGCATCACTCGAAGTGTTCGGCTGCGGCACCGCATTCGCTGCGGGATTTGGCTGTGTATCCCCGGGTGGCGCAGGCACCCGCACAACCTCGATACTGTTTTGGCTTTGGAACCAGTACCAGCCGCCGAATGCAGCGGCACCGAGGAGCAGGCAAACTGTTACCAGCAAGCCCCCGGGAAAACGACCCTCGGGCACCGGCGTGGGGAATTCAAGCTCCTGGGGCGCCTGAATGCCGCTTGCCTCTTCCTTGAAGCGCGTAACCAGGGTGGGGGCATCAAGGCGCAGGAAAGCCGCATAAGACCGCACGAAGCCGACGGCATAGGTCGCACCCGGCAACTCGTCGAACCGGCCGTCTTCGATGGCTTCGAGATAGACGCGGCGGATGCGTAGATTCTCTGCAACATCAGCCACCGTGCGGCCGGTTGTCTCACGCGCCTCACGCAGGAACGCACCAACATGATCCGCGCCCTCAACCGGGTGCATCATGTTCGACGCGCCATCCTGATTCAGGACGCGGAACGAGCGTGGATTTAAACGTACCATCGAGTCCCCAGACAACGACGTTCGGAATATTCCGCAAGCCGCAAAAACCAGTTCCTGTCAGATGCCAGGTCCAAGTCTCCAAAACGCGAACTGCAACCTAAGTCACCATAATCAAACGCAATTTACGTCTGTGCATCGACTTAGTATCAAATGCGAGTCCTTGCCGCAACGATTTAGACTTCAACCCCGTGATCTCGCGCGAACCCGCGCAGATGCCTGCGAATACTTGGGTGTGGTGCGTGCAGCAGGCCTTCGAGATACTCCACCATGCCGTTCACGGCCATCGAACGGATCATCGCCTTCACCGGCCCGATGTTCGCCGGCGACATGGATAGCCGCCGATAACCGATCCCGATCAGCGCCATCGCCGCGACAGGGTCACCCGCCATTTCACCGCAAACCGTCAGGTCGACCGCGCGGGTATCGCATTCCTCGACAATTCCCTTGAGGAAGTTCAGCACCGCCGGTGACAATGCGTCGTAACGACCCTCCAACCTCGGATTTCCACGATCCGACGCAAACAAAAACTGCACCAGATCGTTGCTGCCGACCGACAGGAAATCGACCATGGGCAGCAGATTTTCGAACTGCATCGCGAGCGCAGGGACTTCGAGCATGACCCCCGACCGGATCGTCTCGGGCACCGGCTCGCCGCGCTGAGATGCGCGGGCAAGCTCGATATCCAGCAACCGCTTGGCGGCCTCAAACTCCGAGACTTGCGCAATCATCGGAAACATCACCGCCAGGTCGCGTCCGGCACTCGCCATAATCAGCGCGCGCAACTGGTGCCGCAGCATCGCCGGTCGATCAAGCGCGATCCGTGTCGCGCGCCAACCCATCGCGGGGTTTTCCTCGGCAACGTTGTGCAAATAGGGCAAGGCCTTGTCGCCACCGATATCGAGAGTGCGAAATGTGACGGGCCGGCCGTTCGCCGCATCAAGTACCCGGGCATAGAACTCGGTCTGCGCCGCGACATCCGGGTAGGTCGCACGCATCATGAACGGAATTTCCGTGCGATAGAGGCCGACCCCCTCGGCCCCGGTTTCGTCCAGATGGTTCATGTCGGCGAGCAGCCCGGCGTTCAGCAGAAGTGATACGGGCACCCCGTCGCGGGTCTCCGAGGCCATGTCGCGCAGAACGCGATAGGACTGCAGACGCGCGCTTCGCGCTTCCACCGCCATCTCGAAATTCGACCGCACTTCGTCGCCCGGCCGCAGGTAGGCCACCCCGTTCTCGCCATCGACCAGTACGGCATCGCCCGTTTCAATGCGCGAGAGCAGGCCTTCAAGCCGCCCAACCAACGACACGCCGAGAGCACGCGCAACAATCGTCGCATGGGCGGTGGCCGAGCCTTCTTCGAGGATCACCGCCTTCAGGTTCTCCGGCGCATAGTTCAGCAATTCGGCGGGGCCCAGCGTGCGTGCGACCAGCACCGCGTCAGCAGGCAGCTGAAATTCCTCTTCCAGGCCCCCATCGACGAGCTGTCGCAGCAGGCGGTCGGTCAGCTCTTCGAAATCGAGCAAACGCTCCCGCAGAAAGCTGTCCGTGACCTTCCCCATTCGAACGCGCGTTTCGTCCTGAACCCGCTGCACCGCGGCCTCGGCGGTCAGGCCCGAGCGGATCGCTTCGTTGATCCGGCGCAGCCACCCCCGGTCCTCGGCAAACATCCGGAAGGTTTCCAGAACATCGCGATGTTCGCCGGTTCCGGCAAACTCCGGCCGCTCCAGCGCCGCGTCCAGTTGCCCATGCATGCCGGCGAGCGCATCACGAACGCGCTGTTCCTCGGACACGGGATCCTCACTGAACATCCGCTCGATGGTGACCCGCTGGTGTTGCACGATGGCGGTGCCGATCGTCAGGCCCGGGCTCAGCGCCAGGCCCTCAAGGCGCTGGGGCAAGGCTTCGGTGACAGCGTCGTAGCGCGCCTCATCGAGGCTCAATATGTCGGCACCGGTGATCAGTTCGGCGAGGACCATCGCCGTCGTTTCCAGCGTTTCCACCTCTTCGTCGGTGTAGCTGCGCTGGGTCCGGTTTTGCACGACCAGGACGCCGAGCACGCGGCCGCCCCGCAGCACCGGCACACCCATTAACGACGAATAGAGTTCCTCACCGGTTTCGGGCCGGTAGGCAAACAAGGGATGGCTCTGGGCATCGGCAAGCGCGACCGGCATCGCCTGTGCGGCGACGAAACCCACCAGCCCCTCACCGACCAAAAGGCGAGTGTTGCGCACGGCATCGGGACGCAGGCCCTCGGTCGCGAACAATTCGAGCACGTCGCCGGCGCGGCGCACATAGATCGAGCACACTTCGGCGACGAGTTCGCGGGCGATCAGGGTGGCGATCTGGTCGAGCCGTGCCTGGGCTGAATCCGGCCCCGCCATGATATCGCGCAGTTGGCGCAACAGGCGGCGCGAACCTGCCCATCCTGCGGATACACCCGGCGCATTTCCCGGTCCGCTGCCGGGTGTTACCGGCGGCTTCATATCCGCACCGCCCGCTGCGCCGTCGCCGAAGCGCGGCTTCGACCGTGCTCGGACTGGGCGAAGCTGGGAAACATCTCGATCTCTATGCGGCGTCGAGCCCGTAGGCGGTGTGCAGTGCTCGCAGGGCGAGCTCCGTGAATTCCTCGGCGATCAGCACGCTGATCTTGATCTCCGATGTGGAAATCACCTGAATATTAATTCCGCGTTCGGCGAGCGCCGAGAACATCCGCTGGGCGACACCGGCATGGCTGCGCATCCCAACGCCGACCACCGAGACCTTCACCACGTCGGCGTCCGGCACCAGCGTCGTGAAACCGAGTTCTTCCTTGCGGGCGTTGAGGATTTCGAGCGCGCGGTCCAGATCGCCGCGCGTCACCGTAAACGTCATGTCGGTGCTGGCGCCATCTTCCGAGACGTTCTGCACAATCATGTCTACATTGACGTTCGCGTCGGCCAGCGGCCCGAAGATGGCCGCCGCCACGCCCGGCCGGTCCGAGACCTGGACCAGCGTGATCTTTGCTTCGTCGCGGCTGTAGGTCACACCGCTTACAATTTCGTGCTCCACAATATCTTCCTCGTCCACGACCAGGGTCCCCGGTCGCTCGCTGCCGACGGCTTCGTCGAATGATGAGAGAACTTGAACCGGAACCCTGTGGTTCATCGCTAGCTCAACCGAGCGGGTCTGCAGGACCTTCGCACCGAGGGATGCCATTTCGAGCATCTCCTCATAGGTGACCTTACTCAGCTTGCGGGCACGCGTCACGATTCGTGGATCGGAGGTGTAGACCCCATCCACGTCGGTATAGATGTCGCATCGGTCCGCCTTGAGGGCGGCCGCCAGCGCCACGGCGGTCGTGTCCGACCCCCCGCGCCCCAGCGTGGTGATCCGATTGTCCGGACCGATACCCTGGAACCCGGCGAGAACACAGACCTGGCCGTCGGAGAAACGGCGCTCCATTTCCTCGATCTCGATTCCCTCGATGCGCGCGCGCGCATGGGCATCCGAAGTGCGGATCGGGATCTGCCAACCCAGCCAGGAGCGCGCCGGAACGCCCTGCTCCTGCAGGCAGATGGCGAGCAGGCCTGCGGTGACCTGTTCACCCGTCGACACCACGACGTCATACTCGCGCGCGTCGTGCATGGCGTGGGCCTCGCGGGTCAGCTCGACGAGGTCATTCGTGACCCCGGCCATGGCCGACACCACGACGGCCACCTGGTGCCCCGCGTCATGCTCACGCTTGACCCGTTCCGCAACGGCGCGGATTCGATCCAGATCAGCGACGGAGGTCCCGCCGAATTTTGCAACAATACGTGCCATGGTCTCTTCCATTACGCCGGTCGCGAGCACACATATAGGCGCGCAGAACATGCGGCTTCGCCGCGTTCGCCGCCTGCGGCGCCAGCTTGTGATGCAAAGGCGGCGTATCCATACTACTATTGAACTTTAGAAGTTTGGTTACCCGATTAGTAATTTTATCAAATAAATTCAGTAACTTAAATTACATTCGATAAATCCGGTCTATTTACGGATGTCATCTGACACACCAGTGACACACCTAATTAATTATCCTGAGCATTTATTTCATCTCTGGGATGTACTGCTGACGGTATCGGCGGTCAAGGTCGCCGGGCTCGTGCGGAACAACTCTCGATAAATCGGATCGACTGCCACGCCCGTTTCTGGCCTAGTGTTAATAGGGACCCCCGGGGGGACAAAAATCGCCCCCCTGCCGAATATATATTCGAAGACGGCTCGGATAAATTTTAGGCCAGAGTAACCAGAGTTGATCTCGATGGACTGCCCTGTGTCCTTGAGCGACAGAACCCTCTTGGGTGAGGCTAGGAGGCCTGTACAGAGGCTCTGGTGGACAGCTACAGGGGCAGGGGGCAGAGACAGACAAACCTACCCTACGGCTGTATTTTGTCTGATTATCCATGCATTACCAGTGTGTTAACGGTATTCCCTCCTAGTAGTGCTGTGGTGTCTGCTTACTGATGTCTTTGTGTTCCCTCGTTCTGATGCTTAGACCATAGACCTAGCTTCTAATCTGTAATCAATATTCCAGTTGTTGTTTAAAGAATCTGTCCACCTGTCCCCGATACCAGTCAGTTGGGGTAAGATCCTTACCTTGGAATTTGATGATTACCTGATATTTGTTAAGGTGTTGTTAACAAATAATAAATCACTATTGTTACACGTAATGGAATAGGACTTCTGAAGAGACCTCTGGATCCCAATATCTATTATCCTTTTGTCTTACCTTCCTTGAACATCCTACGTAGACACCCGTCGAGACTGGTATTGATATTTCTTTTTTTTGACCATCCATCATCAGGTTGTATCAGCTATTCGATACCTCACCGATATTGGCAGGGCTACTGATCGGGGCTGGATAGTATGCTTGGGCTGAGCAACACATGGTTTGAGGATGGACATAAGTTTGTCCGCTGGACACCTGCCACCGCAACCCTGCTCAGACACGCCAAGACAGCCCTTCACGACGATTTGGTACCCCACCTGAGCCGCAGGTGCTCTCACATCAAAGGTCATGGCGGGGTTAAGCTGTCCGTCAATTACAGCCAGAGGCTCTGTAATCATTTCGCCTATGTGGCTCGGTTTGATGTGAGGTCATATTACAGCAGCACGGACCAGCAGCTTTATCTGGGTCTGGCAGTACGTAACAAAAGCCCTGAGGCTAAATTTGGCACCAGAAATTATTAGATAAACCGTCCCGGCATCATGACCCGGGCGGGATCGAAACTGGTTCTGAGAACCAGAACCGCACCGGGCCATTATCAGCAAATCAATCCGATTCAAAGACGCCTGTATTTTACAAACTAAAATGCGGATTTGTCGCGGCTGATTGCGACGTTCTTATCTACAAGTCGGCCAAACACAATAACAGACAACCGCATCGCAGGGACTGCTGTCAAGCGCCTCGTCGCCCAGACCGTCTACGTCAAAAGTAAAACTACGCATGTCGTCAGGCGCGGTCATAACTTGCCCGGTTTCGACGTCAGGTTGGCTGTCAACGGTACATAAATTATACCCACATGTCATTGCCTGAATGGGGTGCTTTCCCAGTGGTTCGTCTCTCAATTCGGTGAGGTTGAGCATCATATCTGATCTTCTTTCTTGGCTGTAATAAGTATCTTTATTCCTAAACCGCCAACTCGGCCCCTGTCTAATCATTTCCGCGCCGCAGACGAGGCAATCACCAAGCTGGTGTGTTGGGCATTCCCGGGCTAAGCCGAAAGCAAAGATCATTACGAATTACGGAGTTTGTCGATGGTCAGCCTGACCCGGGCGGGATCAAAACTGATTCTAAGAACCAGCCCCGCACCGGGCCATTATCTGTGCATCAAATGGGATTTCGCATCGCTGCTTCAGGCGCCGTCGCGCCCCCCTGTATCCCGTGCGAAACAACACGTCGCGCCACAGGTTGAACACGAAAACTGAGACACGGTGTAGCCGGGGTCCAGCACCTCGTCGCTTAGTCCGTCGACGTCGATCTTAAAAACGCCCTCGCCATCGACAGCGGCGGCAACCTGTTGCTCGGTTTGGTCGGGGGTCGGTCCGACAAAACACCTGCACGACCAGCACGATGCTTCAAGAATGTGGTGCTTTCCCAGTGGTTCGTCTTTCAATTCGGTGAGGTTGAGCGTCATATCTGATCTTCCTTCTCGGGTTTATACGTTATCGTTCAATAACTTAATACACCAACAAGGCCCACGTCTAATCATATGGACCCGCCCGGCCGGGGCAATCAACAAGCTGGTGTGTTGGGCATTCCCGGGCTAAGCCGAAAGCAAAGATCATTACGAATTACGGAGTTTGTCGATGGTCAGCCTGACCCGCCTGATAGAACGTTCTCATCAGCTTCATGAGCAAACAGCCGATTTACATCAGCTGCGAGAGTACGTCTGCAGGTGGCACCAGTGGCTCCACAGTGGGCTACGCGGACTGACGGCACGGACCAGCAGCTTTATCTGGGCATGGCAGTACGTAACAAAAGCTCTAAGGCTTAATCTGGCACCAGAAATTATTAGATAAACTATCCGGAATCATGACCCGGGCGGGATCAAAACTGGTTCTAAGAACCAGCCCCGCACCGGGCCATTATCTGTGCATCAAATGGGATTTCGCATCGCTGCCACTACGCGCCGCCGCCTTGCGTGTCTACTTGTTCGTCACTGAAGGACTTGCAATATCTACACATATTATAGGCGCACATATAAATCAGACAAGCGAGTGGTGCATCCAGCGCCTCGTCGTTGAGACTGTCGACGTCGAACGTGGAAGTGCTCTCGTGGTCGGCGGCGACAACGTCTTGCTCGACTTCAATACCTCTAGTATAGCAAATAATGGGTACACCAAGTGCCTGAATGGGGTGCTTTCCCAGTGGTTCGTCTCTCAATTCGGTAAGATTGATGGTCATATCTGATCTTCTTTCTTGGCTGTAATAAGTATCTTTATTCCTAAACCGCCAACTCGGCCCCTGTCTAATCATTTACACACCGCAGAAGAGGCAATCATCAAGCTGGTGTGTTGGGCATTCCCGGGCTAAGCCGAAAGCAAAGATCATTACGAATTACGGAGTTTGTCGATGGTCAGTGCAACCCGTGCGGGATCAAAACTGGTTTTGAGAGCGACAGACCGGCGCTTTGCTCTCTG
>Ga0233434_1001241_pt1 | contig 25877 bp, 23 predicted proteins | sample SI_122_August201_4_FD_182738 | JGI IMG/M metagenome (GOLD analysis project Ga0233434, IMG submission 182738) | Seawater microbial communities from Saanich Inlet, British Columbia, Canada - SI_122_August2016_120_MG | ecosystem: Environmental > Aquatic > Marine > Inlet | place: Canada: British...
ATAAAAAATATTTTAAGTCTCTCCATCCAAATGATTTCATTTCAGGATGTTCTTTAACCAATAAATTTATGTCTACAGGTAAAGACTGAGAAATATTTTTTATCAAACTGACTTGATTAGAATAGTATTCTCCTTCTCTCAAAATTGTTCTTTCTGGTTCATAATGAAGAGGAAAATATGCAAATGATAAATCAGATGAATATGTTTTTACAGTATTTTTATTTAAAAATCTAAGTTTTTGAAAAGAATTTATCAATATTTTCATTCTAGACAAAATAGTGGTTAGAGGTGTTTTTCCAAAATCTCGATAATTATTGATGTTAGAATTATGAAATATAGAAAATAATGAAAATAATAGAGTAAATTTTTGTGAAAAATTTGATTTCTCTAAAGGGAATACACGTTTACGAACATTCGTATACCCTTTACCAATCTCTCTCAATTCTCCAAAAGTTTTAATTTTAAGATCTTTTTCCCGATTTTCTAATGAAATAACAGGGTTTATTTCTTCAGAAACTCGCCATCTGCTACCTAATCTTACAGAAGATAATATTATGACTTTAATTTTTTTAGACTTACAAATCTCATAAAATAATTCAATGTCTTGATACTCTGGGACACGCATTATCACATAATCAGGATTTATTTCATCCAATATTTGTACATAAAAATTTAATTCTTGTTCAATAATTCCAAATATCTCTTCATCGGTAAATTGACGATAATGATTATATTTATAAAAAAATCGGTCACCATAAATTATTTTTTTTAATGACAAAGAAAATTTTTCTTCTAAGGTTTTTAATTTTTCAATATCAGATTTATGGTTTTTTTGATTAACATAGTCTCTAAGATTCCAACTTTTTGTAAATTTCACTAATTTTTGATTATCAAAAAAAGATTTTTGTTTTGGGCTATATGCCATCAAAGCATATGGATCACAATCATATTTTTCAATTAATGATTTTGCAATTCCAAATGTTAGATCTACGGTTTCTACCCAAAATAATATTTTGTCTTTTTTTTTGTCCATTTTTAATTTTTATATGAAATTATTAAATCTGCAACTTCTCTTAAAACTCCTTCTCCTCCTTTAGACTTGCAAATATAATCTGATTCTTTTTTAACGATTGTAATTCCGTCAGAAGGACTTGCAGAAAATCCAACCTGTTTTAAAATTTCTAAATCATTAATATCATCTCCAATATATGCAATATTTTCTTTATTTATTTGATATTTTTTACAAATTTTTGATAATAGCATTTCTTTCTTTTTAATTCCAACATTGACATCATCAATTAACAATTTTTTTGCTCGGCTAATGACAATTTTTGAATTTTCTCGTGTCATAATAATTACTGGAATTTTATTATTACGTAAAATTTCTACACCCATTCCATCACGTGTATTAAATTTTTTTAGCATTTCACCATTTGTTGAATAAAACATTCCACCATCAGTTAAAACACCATCTACATCAGTAATTACAACTTTCACATCCATACATTTTTTCTTTAAAATTTTATTTTTTGCAATCATGCTATAATTTACTATTACAATATTTGGCCTTTATAAGATTAAAAAAACAATATATGTAAAAATTTAAACATGTATTCATTGGAAATTAAAAATATTTTACTTGTAGGTTGTGGCGAAATTGGAAGTAGACATCTTCAAGCCTTAGCAAAAATGGAAATTCCTGTAAGAATTTGGGCAATTGATCCAAGTTCAATCTCATTGAAAACAGCCAAAGTAAGATTTGAAGAAATTCCAATAAACGAAAACATTCAATCAATAAAATTTGAATCTGAAATTCCAGAAAATTTAGGTAACATAGATTTGTGCATAATATCAACAACATCAAAAATAAGATTTTTTGTATTTAAACAAATTATCGAAAAAGTTTTCTGTAAAAATATAATATTTGAGAAAATTCTTTTTCAAATAGAGGAACAATATATAGAAACAGGTAGAATTATTGAAGAAGAAAAAATAAAATGTTGGGTGAATAATTTCAGAAGAGAGGAAAAGTATTGGAATAATGTCAAAAAATATTTTGTAAACAAAGGAAATTTCAGACTATATTATGGTAAATCAGATTGGAGGTTATGTACAAACGCCATACACATTATGGATTTAATTGAATGGTTGTCAAATGAAAAAATTGTCGAAGTTGATGGTTCATCATTAGATGATGAAATTTATGAATCAAAAAGATCAGGATTTATTGAACTTACTGGGAAAATTACTGGGAAAACATCAAACAAAGGAACATTTGAACTACATGCAATTAAAAATATTCAAGATAATGAAGTTGAATTTAAAATATCAAATCAAGATACACGCTTATTTGTTAATGAAGCAAAAGGTGAAGGAATCTTAATGAGAGGAGGAAATAACTGGAAACCTGAAAAGCATAGATTTCAAATACGCTTCCAAAGTGACAGAACACAAGAAATAGTTAAATCAATTTTAGAAACAGGAGATTGTAATTTGCCCACATTTAATGAATCAGCTAATACACATAAGCCATTACTAAAAAGTATAATTAAACATCTAAACAAAATTTCAAATTCAAAATATGACTCATGTCCAATTACATAGGTGAAAATAATTGCAAAAAATAGTAATCATAGGCACATCGCCTATCGTATCATTTCACATTAAAGCATTAAGAGAAGTAGGTTTAGAACCAATTGCAATTGCATCATCAAATTTGAATTCTACAAATGTTGAAAATTTTGCAATAAAAAATAAAATTTCAAAATTTTTTCCAAATTGGAAAAAAATGTTAGATGAGCAAAAATATGATGGGATTTTGATTGCAACAAAAATAGAGCATACCATAGAAATACTTGAAGAATCAATAAAATACAATATTCCAATTCTAGTTGAAAAACCAGTGAGTTTTGATTCTAAATCATTAGAAAAAATTCTTCAAGTTGCACATGACAAAATCATGGTGGGGTATAATCGACGATATTATAGAACAGTAAAGCATGTGAAAAAAAATGTAGATACTAAAAAAGAATTTAGTCAATCTTCAATGATTGCACCAGAAACACCAACAATTAGAAAATTTTTTGATAATACATCTCATTGTATTGACATGTTACATTTTATTTTTGGAGAAATTCATTTAGAATTTGTGAAAAAAATTATTTTTAATGATCAAATCAGAGGTGTTGTTGCTATTTTTTCAACAGAACAAAATGATACAATACAATTTACAGGAAATTGGGGCACATCAGATAATTTTTCCCTATCAACATACATAGGAAAAAAGAAGTTAGAATTAAGGCCATTTGAAAAATTAAAAACATTTGAAGGGATGGACATAATGGAACCTACAGAGGAATCACCCATTAGAAAATATATTCCAAAAAAAATAGAAACTATAGAATTAGAAACCATTGATGGAAAAATTAAACCAGGATTTTATCAACAAGCACGAGAATTTGCACAAATGATCAAGACGGGTTCAAAATCAGAAAATGCAGCCTCATTAATTGATGCTAAAAAAACAATTGAAATTTGTGAAAATTTGATTGGAAAATATACTAAATAAGATATAGATTTTTTACTCATTTGTAATAATTTTGCATGTTTTTATTTAGTTTACAATAATTATTACAAATGGTTTCTTCTTATCTTGAAAAAGATTTTCAGAATTAAGTTTAATAACCTCTGAATTTTTTTCGGTTATTTAATTCAGAATCTAAAACAGATTTTTTATCAGAACCTAGAGCAGTGAAAACTTTGTGTGAGCGTTCAACTAATAATTTCAAACCAGTAGGTTCAATAGAGGAAGCATGATCCGGACCTTTCATAGTTCTATCTAGAGTAAAATGTCTTTCAATCATACATGCATTCATGGTTACAGATGCAACTGAAATTGATGTTCCACGTTCATGACCCGAATAACCAACAGGACAATCAAATTTTGAGTTCAATGCAGGAATTACTCTTAAATTAACATCTTCATCAGAAGTAGGATATGATGAAGTACATTGGAATAATGCAAGTTTATCCGAGTATTTTCTAATTAAATTTACGGCAATTTCAATTTCTTCAAGACTAGACATTCCAGTTGACATTAAAATTGGTTTTTTAGTTTTAGCAACTTTTTCAATTAGCTTAAGATCAGTTACATGGAAAGATGAAATTTTATAAATTAAATTTCCAAGTCTTTCGAGCATGTCTACAGAATTTACATCAAAAGGAGTAGCAAAACATATGATGTCTATTTTTTTGGCAAACTGATAGATTTGTTTCATTTGATCCTCAGAAAATTCTAATGCAAATTTATGGTCTCTGTAGGTTTCACCAAACGAATTAACTCCTGAATATGCCTTATCCAATAATTCTTTATCAAAAGCCAACTCAATATCTTTGACTTGAAATTTAACAGCGTCAGCACCTGACTCTTTAGCTTTTTCAATTAAATCAAAAGCAATCTGTAGATCGCCATTGTGATTATTTCCAATTTCTGCAATAATTAGAGGAGGCTCGTCTTCTCCAATCCACTGCTCATCTGATAGTTGAATTTTTTTCAATAATTACAATAAATTTTTTCATAATAAAAATCATTAATCTAAAATTTAATAACAAGTTGAAAAAATTAAAATAATTATGAATGCCGCAATTATCCAAGCACGATTATCATCATCTAGATTACCTGGAAAAATTTTCTTAGAAGCATGTGGTATGTCTATGTTAGAACATATGATTACTAGAGTAAAACATTCAAAAAAAATTGATGAAGTTGTGATAGCCACAAGTAATAATTCTGCAGATGATCTAATTGAAGAATGGTGTAAAAAATATGGGATAAAATGTTTTAGAGGACCAGAACAAGATGTTCTTAAAAGATACAAACTTGCAAGTGATTTTATAAATGCTGACACAATAATTAGACTTGGTGCAGATTCGCCATTAATGGATCCAAAAATAATTGATGATATTTTAGAAATATATGAATTAAATAATTATGATTATGTTACTAATCTTTTTCCTGTTGATGGTAGAACTTATCCTGATGGAATCAATGTGGAAGTATTTTCTTCAGACATCTTAGATGAACTAGATAAAAATGCAAAAAAACCTTCAGATAGAGAACATGTTACTTTTTATCTTTGGATGCAACCTGAACGTTTTAAATTATTTCGATATGATTATCCAATAAATTTGTCAAAATTTAGATTTAATCTAGATTATATTCAAGATTATTGTTTAATTCGTTCTGTTTTTGAAGCATTATATCCTCAAAATAATTTATTTACATTGGAAGATACTATAGATTGGTTAAAACAAAATCCTAAAATTTTAAAATTTAATGATATGATTAAACCAAATCAAGGATGGAATAAATCATTTAGTGAAGATGAAAAATGGACAAAATAATTTTTAATTATTTTAAAATATTTTATTTATAAAAATTAAATAATTGTAGTACCTAACTAGATTGTTTTCCAATTTGAATTAATTTAGTTCTCTCCCCTAGTTTTGTTGTACCGTAATATTCTCCAATTTTTGGCATTTCACATTGTGTAGTGCATTTAATGCATGGATTCAAATCAAAATGATCGTGTCTAAATTTACTATATAATTCTCCATTCCATATGTCATGTAGACTATGGTGACGGGCATTTCCTAAGAAAATTTCATTATTATAATCCTCCATACACATATGAATTTCTCCATCAGATTTGATAGTTATTGACATCCATGGATGTTTACAAAATTCTTTCCAGTGAATTGCATTTGTACCATAAAATAATTCTTGTTGAGATGGTGTTTCTCTTCCAGTTTTTTCTAAATATTCATGTAACGTATCATCTTCTCTATACCATTGTTGATCTTCACTTTTCAAATATATATACACAGAAGAATTTTTGAATTTTGCTTTTAATCTTTTAAATTCTTCTCGTTGTTCTTCATTGTGTCCAACATCAATCATGGTAATAATTATGGTTGTTTTAAAATTCCTTTTTTTCTTAATTTCTAATATTTCTAATGTTTTTTTGTATGCTTCGGTAAAATTAGATGCATTACCTCTAATATCTTTAAATATTTCGTCGTCTGTACTTTCAAATGAATATTTTAAGTAATCCAATCCATGTTCCATCATCTCAATAGTTTTTGGAATATCAATATTTGCAGGATTGCAACTAAAATAAGATTCAAAACCATATTTAGATAAAATTTTGATTACAAATCCTAAATTTTTGTCTAATAACGGATCTCCGTATCCATGTAATTGAATTACTTTTGGAATAATATTTAGAAAAAAATGATTTTCACTTGGTTCATCATCTCGTTTTATTCCATATGTTTTTTCACAGAACCTTTCCCATTTTTCCCAAAGTTCTTTGCTATGTGGCTTAATCTGTTTAATTATATTTTCATAAAATTTCGGTTCTAGAAATGTAATCTCTCTTGTCATTTTGGTAGTTCTTGGACACATTTTACATGTCATGTTGCATGCGTTAGTTGTTTCTATATTGTATATTACAGGATCACGTGATCTAAAACTTTCAAATAATTCTAAAACTTCTTCTTTTGGAATTTTTTCACCTGATTCTAATCTTTGTCGAATCGGATATGATTTCATATAGAAATTAATATCAAACATATTCCAAAAATACCTACTTTCTATATAAATTAAATATATTAAATATAGTAAAATATATGCAATTTTACATATAAGGAAATAAAATGAATTCAAAAAAATTATTTAATTTAGATGGAAAAGTAGCCATTGTAACTGGAGGTACTGGTCATTTAGGTAAAAGTATGGCTGAAGGATTAGCTGAAATGGGAGCTCATGTTTTTATCACTAGTAGAGAAAAATCAAAAGCACTAGAAACAAAAAACAGTTTTTCAGAAGATATTATAGATCGAATTGATGTTGAAGAACTTGATATCTTATCTTTGGATTCTATAAAAAAATGCTTTAACAGAATAAAAAATAATTCAAATAAAATAGATATTCTTGTAAATAATGCAGGAAATATTCCTTCTGGTAATTATGAAAACATGTCTGAGAAAGTTTGGAATGATGGAATGGATGGTTTAATCAATGGTGTTTTTAGATGTACAAAAGAAATAATCCCAATTATGGAACAAAATGGGGAAAGTAGCATAATAAATATTGCATCCATGTATGGTGTGGTGTCTCCTGATCCTTCAATTTATGAGGAATCTGGATTCAATAGTTTGCCAAATTATGGTGCAAGTAAGGCTGCAATTATTCAATATACAAAATATTTAGCATGCCATCTTGGAGGAAAACAAATACGTGTTAATTCTATATCTCCTGGACCGTTTCCAAAAGAGGAAGTACAAAAAAATGTTGAATTTATCAATCAATTAAAGAAAAAAGTCCCTATGGGAAGAATAGGTTTACCTGAAGAACTGAAAGGAGTAGTAGTTTTTCTAGCATCCAACGCATCTAGTTACATTACAGGTGAAAATATTCTTGTAGATGGTGGATGGACTTCTTGGTAACCCTATTTTTTTTGATAAGAAATTTAATTTATGTGAAAAATTATTTTTAAGAATTAATTATTTTATGAGACTTTAAGTAAATAATTGTAGAAAAATAACAAAAAATTGCTTTAAATTATTTTTTTCTACATTTAATTCTTCAAATATTAATTCCTATCATGATGTTGGAAAAACACCATGGTCTATTTTGATAAAATTTATTTCTTCGTCATTACTTACTTTTTATCGAAAAAAATACCTAGATAAGAATACAAAAACATCTTTTTCTTTAACAAAGCCTTATGCATATTTCCCTCTACATGCAGAACCCGATGTTGCAGTTTTAAGAATCGGTGATTTTTATTCTGATCAAATTAATGTAATTAAAAATATTGCCCAATCATTACCAATAGGAATGGATCTATTAGTCAAAGAACATCCAGCAATGTGGATGATGGGTTGGAGAAATACGGATTTTTATAAACATATTATTGAATTGCCTAATGTAAAACTAATCCATCCCTCAATTTCTAGCGAATTAATGATTCAAAATACTTCTTTTGTCATAACTATTGCCGGAACTGCAGCTCTAGAGGCAATATTTTATGAAAAACCATCTATTGTATTTTCTGACATCAATTGCTCTACTCTGTCATCAGTATTCAAAATAAGCAATTTGAAAGATCTTCCAGTAATTATTAGAAAATGCTTGAATTCAAAAGTGGATTTAGTCGAATTAAATCATTATTTTAATCAAATTGAAAAATCTACTTTTGTATGTGATTTAGAAGATTTGAACGTGGTTTCAAGTAATCTGTTTGGAATGGGAGGGTTATTGAATATGAATCCAATATTAGAGTCTCAGATGAAGTTATTTTTAGAGGAACGTAAGAATGATTTCAGAATATTGGCTGATGAGCATATAAAAAATTTAACTTGAAAAATATCATTATAAAAGAAATAAGAGGAAAATTATTTTGAATTAAATTTTTCCATCATACTCTTGATTACTTTTTATTCTTGTATTGTACTTTAAAATTAAATTGAAAGAAAAAGTTGCAATTACTGGAGGGGCAGGATTTGTAGGTTCAAATTTAGGAAGCATGTTACATCAAAAAGGATATGATGTTTTGCTTTTAGATGATTTATCATTTGGAAATATAGATAATCTAAAAAAAAATGGGGAAACATTTGGAACATTTAGGAAAATAGATATCAGAACTTCTGAACTAAAAAATTATTTTTCGGATGTAGATTATGTTTTTCATCTTGCAGGAATTTCAACATTACCCGTATGCCAAAGTGAACCTGTAAATTCCATTGATGTCAATGTAACTGGAACTGTAAATGTATTAGAAGCAGCAAGACAGAGTAATGTTAAAAGAGTAATTTTTGCTAGTACTGCAGGAGTTTATGAAAATAATTCAGAATTTCCATGTAAAGAAGATGACTTAACAGAACCCAGTTTAACATATACTTTAACTAAATCCTTTTGTGAAAAATTATGTAATTCTTATTTCAAACTATATGGATTAGAAACATGTGTTACTCGCTACAATAATGTATATGGTCCAAATCAAGACATTAACAGAAAATCTCCACCATTTGTAGCATATGTTATTAGAGAGATTTTACAAAACAGACAACCAATTTTTCATTCAGACGGTAATCAAAAAAGAGATTATGTGTACATAGATGATGTCAATGAACTAAATTTTTTGTGTATGATTAATCCTAATGCAAAAAATCAAATTTTTAATGTCTCATCAGGAAAAGCATTTTCTGTCAATGAAATTTATGAAATCATTGTTTCAATCATAAATTCCAAGATTAAACCACTCTATCGTAATTCGGAATTATTCTGGGACAAATATCCTCGTTTGTTTGAAGGAAATCTTGTTTTGAATAAAAAATGGATTGAAAAAGAAGTGGACAAATTTGCTTTAAGCAGTACTGAAAAAGCCGAAAAAATTCTTAATTGGAAAGCAAAAATTTCAATGAGAGAAGGATTAGAATATACAATTAAACATGCACAAAAACTTCTAAAATAATAAATTTTGAAAGAATCTAAATCAAAATATAGTTTGAAAATTATTTGATAAATGGAACCGATTCATATTATAAGAAAATAATTTATAAGAAAATTTAGGGATGTGTGTATGAAGATAGGAGTCATCATTTCTATGTATGAAGAATATGAAAATACATTAGAAAATATCAAAACCATAAAAAATAATAATTTTCCAATTATATTGATTCAATCGAAACCTAAAGATCCAGATAAAATAATAGATTCAGTCCAAGTGGATTATTATAAAATGTTTCCAGACATAACAGGTACTGGAAATATGTTTACTGGAGATGCCGCAAAAACAATTTCTCATCCTTTAGGGAGAAATTTATGCCACGGATTCAAAATTGCAAAATCTTTTGATGTAGATTGGTGGATTGTCATTCTAGGGGATATTAAAATTTCTAATTTTAATGGAATTAAAAAAATAATTAATAAAATGAAATCTAAAAGTAAAACTCTTGGAATCACTAGAGAAGTAGGCTTAACATTTACAAATAAATTTGGCAAATTAGGAAAAGTTGAAAAATCAGACACTCATAATTTTGTTCCAACATTTTTTATCATAGATGCAAAATTAGTTGAAAAAGGAATTTTTCAAGAAATTGAAATTGTTAATCCTTTTGCAATGGAAGAATGTATGGGTATTGCAGCAACTAGATTTTTTGAAATAAATAAAATGAAATTTTTTGAGCAATGTCATATTATTGCAGATTATGCATATCCAAAATTCATAAAAGGTTTAGAATACAGTAAAGATAGAACTATGTTGCCACGCTATGTTGATGGCACAGTTAATGCAATTAGAAGATTTAGAACTAAATTTAGTACCTAAAATTTTAAAAAAATGAACAAACTTCATAAAACTACAATTTCCACAAATATCAATGGTTTTTCTTTCACGAGAAAATAATGTATTAACAAACAAGCCTACGCTTGAAACATTATTTTCACTTGAAAAATTTCCAACATATGTCGGGTGTGTCAATACCAAACAATCTAATGACGTTAGTTTGGATTTAACAGTCGACATATGTAAAGAAACGGGAATACTACAATTGAAACATTTAGCTCCATTAGATCAAGTATATCTATTTCCACATAATGATGCAATTGGTCCAACATGGAAAAAACATAATGAAGAATTTCTAGAATTGATTGAAGAATGTTCTCCCAAAAAGATTCTTGAAATTGGAGGAGGTTCAGGAAAACTTGCAAAAAATTACACAAATAGAAATGCTGATGGAAATTGGACTATTCTTGATCCAAATCCATTATTTGAAGAAAGTGAAAAAATACATAGTTTGAAAAAATATTTCTCATCAGAACTAAATCTTGATCATGATTTTGATGTAATAATTCATTCACATGTTTTGGAACATCAATCATCACCAGAACAATTTTTTGTAGATGTTTCAAAGTTTTTGATTTTAGATGGTTTTCATATTTTTTCATTTCCTAACTTGAATGAATGGCTTTCAAAAAAATATTTGAATTGTCTAAATTTTGAGCATACAATTTTTCTAACAGAAATGTATGTGGATTGTATTTTAAAAAGAACAGGTTTTAAATTATTGAAAAAAATAAAATTTCAGGATCATAGTATTTTTTACCTGACAAAATATACAGGTAAGAAAAATTTTGTGGCTTTTCCAAATTTATACGATCAAAATAAACAAACCTACTTAAATTATGTAAATTATTACAGAAATTTTACAACTGAATTGAATTCAAAATTAGTAAATTTTCCATATAAAGTGTATCTTTTTGGAGCACATATTTTTTCACAATACTTGCTTGCTTTCAATTTAGATCAAAATAAAATAGAGGGAATTTTGGATAATTCTTCATTAAAAATTGGAAAGCGTCTTTATGGTACAAATCTTACCGTATTTGAGCCAAAAATTATTGCAAATGAAAATGTGGGTGTAATTTTAAAAGTTGGAACATATAGAAATGAAATAATTGAACAATTAAAGAAAATTAATCCAAACGTTACAATTTTTGAATGATACTTTTACTAAATTATTAAAAATCTATTGGAAATGATGATTTACCTCAAATATTTTTGATCAACATGGATTCTTCTTGTAAAAATGCAGGATTGAATTTGTATTTAATTTCTTTGTGTCCAAACCAAACAACCTCCCAAGTCCATTTAATAGGATCTGGTTCAGTAATTTGGTTTTTATACTGATATGATTTTTGATTTTGTTTTATCACTCCATCATTTACAAAATAATTTTTCCAATCAAACAGAAATTCTTCGCTTTTTATTTCATCTAGATATTGTCTCAAAGTTAATAAAAATACTTGAAATTTTATAAGGTCATCAAGTATGTCAGGTTGTGAAAAACAATTTACTTTATTTTCAAGAAACTGAGCAAATTGTTTAATTTCATTATGTAATACGTCATCTTCTAGTCGTAAAAATCTAGCAACGCTTGCCTCTTCAAATGGCCAACTAATATTACCAAGATCAGAATCATAATGAGCCCATCCTTTACCAGAATATCCATCATCAATATGGTTCTCAAGTAGTTCATACTCTTTTGAAAAAAGAGAATTTTTTATCTGACAATATTCTAAAATTGTTTCATAGAATGTCATCAATGATACTCCATGTGTTTTATGGAAATATTTTGCAATATGCTCTAAAATTCCAAAACTATGAAATGTTTGAATTACCCAACTAAATCGATACATTTGTTTCAAATCATCAAGGGTATATGATGAAGTTTCAATTAAAATATTCTCATATTCTTGTATTCCTCTATCATCTTTAGGTGAATGTTGAAGAAAGACAGGAGAACGTATGGATTTGAGTTTGTATTTTTCTCTATACTCAGGATAATTCATGGGGGCATTAGGTAGAAGCCCACAGTTGTAAAGTAAAATAGCACCTAGATCCTCATCACCCAATGCAGTTTCTAATCCAGTCTTGAAAGTATCTAGAGTCTCTCCCGGTAGACCCATAATCAGTTCAGTATATGTAGGAATACCTGAATCTTTAAAGGAAGTTGTTAAATTTGCAAATGTATCAAATTTTAAATTTGCTCTTTTAATTATATTTAATGTATTTTTATCTAATGATTGTAAAGATAATGTAACTGCATTAAGTAAATCAACAGATTGGAGTTCTTTTGCAAGAGGAATGATTTTTTCTGATGAAACCTTTGCCCAATTAGTTCGAAATGTTTCAGGGAACCCTGTTCTAGATTTTACTTCGGTTAATTTTTTTGAAATTTGTAAATCTCTATCTCTATAAATTCCAAAATTAGCATCACAACAATCAATATACGGAATTTTATTATCTGCAAACCATTCTATTTCTTTGTATAATCTATCATCAGACCATTTTCTCATTGTTGTAGCAGTAGCACTTCCCCAATCACAAAATGTGCATGCATATGGACATCCACGATTTGTTTCCCAAGAAACAATCCATTGAAAACCATCTACTTTATCAACCAAATCCCAAACAGTATTTGTTAAATAAGGAGATGGCATTCCTTCAAAATCTTTAATTCTATCTTGTGGAGGTGAAGTAAATTCTTTTGTAGAAATACCTTTTACTTTAGAAAAATCTTTATTTCCTAAAAATTCTGTTAACAAATTTTCTAATATTAATTCCCCTTCTCCATGAACAATGATGTCAACAAAAGGGTATTTTTCAAAAAAGTCATCAAGAATTAATGGAGCTTGAGGACCTCCAAAAACTATCAAGCAATTAGGATTAATTTCTTTTACTTTTTTTGCTAAATAGGTAGTTATTTCCCAATTCCACACATAACAGGAACATAGAAGAATATCCGAATCTCTACATTCTTCAATATATTGATCTAATTTTTTTTCGTCTCTAAAAACAAATGTTTTTTCAAATTTGAATTGGGAAGAAATAATACTTTTGGTTTTAATGTACGCTACAAGTAATGAGATACTGTATGGGAAATGGATTCTGTTCCTATAAGTATAATTAAATTGAGAACTGTTGATTTTATACATTACTTCACAATATTGTAGAATTTTATATTATTTATAACATGAGTAAAAAATTTCTAAGTTATTGTTTCTGAGATGTCAAATTGAAAAACACTCAAATTTTATTAAAAATCATTACAAATATTGAATGAAAGTAAACAACTTGATCTTCGAGGGTTCTCTGGGAATAAAATTGAAGTAATTCGTCTAGAAGGAGAAACATTTGTTAGAAAAACCGCAAAAGACAGTTCATTTAATTTTAAAATGGAGAAAGAGGTTGATAAAATAAAAGAATTAGAAAAAATTGCTAAAATTAGTAAAAACTTCAAAATTCCAAAAATAAGATCTGTGAAAAAAAATCAACAGGGACTTTTAGTATATGAATTAGAATTCGTTCCAGGTGAAAGTTTAGACGTTTGTTTATACAATATGAATTCTAAAAAGATAAAATTTTTTGCTAAAAAATTGGGTCAAATTATCAACGAGTTATCCGCAAAAATCGTTGTAAATAAACTTGAAGAAAATTTTTTTATTTTAAAAAAATTCAATGAGTTAGATTTAGAATTAAATAAAAAAAAGGATTCAACAGGTATAGGTAAAGAACTTTTTAATGAATACAGTGAAAAAATCAAAAAATTAAAAATTAAAGAATCAGATCTGGCTAATGAAGGTACATTTTGTCATGGGGATTTAGCTTTAGATAATATTTTGATTACAAAAAGAAATGAAATTTATTTAATTGATCCTTTATTCAACGATTTTGAAAGTGTAATGTGGGACTATGCAAAAATTCTTCAGAGTTCTATGACGTATTGGAATTTAATAAAATATCAAAATTTTCAGTTAATTCCAAATTACAAAAAAATCATTATTGCACCTAATGAACATATTTCTATGTTCCACAAACATTTTTTAAAAAATTTGAGAGATGTTAATCCATCAACAATTTTACTGTATTTAGCAGCAACATTAGCCAGAGTTGCAAAATATGCGAAAACAGACAAACAATTATTTGCATTGATAATTATTATAAACGAGTTATTAACAGATTATTCAAATGGAAAATGTGATTTAGATGGATCTCTTAATTCCCTGCGCTGGTAAATCTTCCCGATTTAGTACTACTCGTCCCAAGTATTTACTTACAATGCCAGATGGAAAATTAATGATTCAAGCAACTGTAGAATCATTTTTCCCCCATTTTGAAAGAGTATTTTTTGCAGTTCTAAAAGAACATGATGAAAAATTTGATTCATCAAAAATTCTTAAGAAATTATTTCCATCATCAGAAGTAATGATTATCGATGAAGTGACACGAGGTCAAGCAGAAACAGTTGTCAAAATGTTAAAATTTTTCAACATTACAGACTCATTTTTAGTAAAAGACTCGGATTCACACTTTGAATTTTCTTCTTTATATGAATCAGATAAAAATTATGTTTCAGTATGTAACGCAAAAAAAACACCTGAAACATTACTTTACAACAAAAGTTTTGTTGAGATTTCAAATCAAGAATACATTTTACGAACTAGTTTGGACATCATATCAAATTATTTCTCTTGTGGAGGGTATTTCTTTTCAAATGCATTAGAGTTTATTGAAAATTTCCATAAATATGAAGAGATGCAAATGGAGGGGGAATTCTTTATTGCAAATGTAATAGATGTTATGATTGATAATAATCACATATTTCATCCCAAAGAATGTACAGATCTTAAAGATTGGGGTACATTTGAGGATTGGATAAATTATAAAAAATCAAAATCATGTTATTTTTTTGACATTGATGGAGTGATATATGAAAATGGAAGTGAGTTTTGGGAACCAAAATGGGGGGAAAATAAAGTAATGGAAGAATCTAAAAACAAAATTAAAGAATTGTTTGATTCAGGTAACCAAATAATCCTTACAACCAGTAGACCTGAAAGATTTAGAGAAAAAACAATTGAACAATTGAATAAAGATAAAATATTATATCATCAATTAGTGATGGGGGTTTTTCACGGTACACGTTATTTGATTAATGATTATAGTAACACAAATCCATACCCAGTTGCAAAAGCAATTAACACTAAACGAAATTCTTGTGATTTTATTGAGATGATAGATTAAATCAAAAATATTTCATTAATTTATGAAAACAAGCCAAAAAGAAAAAGTCATGAACGATTTTTTAATAGGGCGTAATTAGAAAATAAAATAAATAGACGTGTTTAATTTAAGAAATATGAATCAGAAATTGTTCATCATAATAGGCATTTTTTTGTTTACATTTGGTGAATTATTTGTGTCTGATGCATTTGCATACATAGATCCAGGCACGGGTAGTATGATATTACAATCTTTAATTGGAGCACTGGTAGGCGCAGGAATCATACTAAAAGTATATTGGACAAAAATAAAATTTGCATTATTAGATCGTAAATCCAAAAATGATTAATGAATTTCATTAAATTATTAATCCAATAATTTATGTTTTAATCCAAAAAGATTTAGAGCATAAAATTAGAAGGTCAATATTGAAATTTCCTTCATTTTCAATGGGTCAAGTTTGGAAAGAATTACAAAAGTTTGAATCATTAGATGAAAATGAATCTGCAATAGTTTTTTACGCAGAAAATAAAGCATCAATAAATCATTTTAGGGCATTGATTTTTGAATTGACGGAAAAAATGAATTTAAAAATTTGTTATGTAACATCAGTTAAAGATGATCCGATCTTAACATCAAAAAATCAAAAAATCAAATCATTTTACATTGGAGATGGGGCAGCACGAACAAAATTCTTTTTGACATTAAAGGCTAGAATTTTAATTATGGACATGCCAGATTTAGAAAAATTTCACATTAAACGTTCCAAAATGCACCCAGTTCACTATATCTACATTTTTCATTCAATGTTCAGTGTTCATTCTTACCTCCGAGAAGGAGCTATAGATAATTACGATACAATTTTTTGTGTAGGAGAACACCATGTTAATGAGATTAAAGAAACTGAGAAAGTGTATAAATTAAAGTCAAAAAAATTAGTTTTGTATGGATTTCCAAGATTAGATACATTAATCCAACAACAACAAAATTTCACCCAAGAAAATACAGAACCCAAAAAATTAGTTCTGATCACTCCATCATATGGTGAAAATAATTTATTAGAAGTATGTGGTATGGATTTGATAGATCTTTTATTAAAATCAGGTTTCAAAGTATTATTACGCCCACATTTTAAAATTCTAAAAGAATCTGAAGAGTTAATTAAAACAATTAATGAAAAATTTGGGAAAAATCCTAATTTTATTTTGGAAAATGGAGTTATTCCATCAGAATTATTTCAATCGTCTACATGTATGATTTCTGATTGGTCGGGAATTTCATTAGAATATGCATTCACATTTGAGCGCTTAGTAATTTTTATTGATGTCCCAAAAAAAATCCTTAACCCAAATTCAGAAAAAATTTCTTTAGAACCAATAGAAATTTCAATTAGACACAAAGTTGGACATGTGATTCAACCAACAAAGATAGAAGAAATTCCCAATTTAATAACATCATTAAATAAAAATGAAAAAAACAGTGAAGAAATCAGTGATGTCCGTTCTAAAACCGTGTATAATATTGGGAAATCAGCTACAGTTGGAGCAGGATATATCCAACAATTAAATAAAGAACTAAGTTTGAAGAGTTAAAAAATATAACATTATTTCATGTATTGAGTAGTTCGTGTTTCCTCATCACTAAAAACCACGCCAATTGTTCTCAACATTGTAATGTTATTTTTTTGACAAAAGTTAGTTAGATTAATAATGTAATCTTTAAATTTTTCTGGATTTTCATTTTTCTTAATCAAATTTGAAAACAGATCATCATGATCTAGCATTATGATTTTTTCATTTCCTAAAATATCCGTAATACCTTTGATGTTTAATACCCCTTCAGGACTTTCAATTTTAGGTACTAAAGATACATGTTTTGGAATTGTATCCATGAAACTTTTAAGATCTTGTGATGAATTGACATTTGAAATAGCAAAATATCGAATATTTTTGTTAGAATTTAGAATAGACACCAAATCATCAAAAGAATATTTGTTGTTTGGAGGTTTTGTTCTACCAATGGGTAAATCCATAAAAATCTCAGAATTCTCATGTTTCTTTAGAAGAGAGTTTAATTCATCCAAGGAATTAATCCATGCAAGATTTATTCGAAAAATAGAATTTTTTGGGAGTGGAATGTCATAATTTGTAAGATTTTGTGAGAAAATTCTCATATTTGATTTAATGAACATTGAATATATTAATAAATTTTTAAAAAAATTAAAATATAAAACAAAATTAAACTATTTTTAGATGTCGATAATAGATTTACTCAAATCAAAAATTAAAGTAACAAAACTTCCAAAAAAACAACCATTTGAAATGTATTAGCTGTTATAGTAAATTCAGAGAGTGACAACTAAAAATAACTGTAATTATGGTAGAAATTAGATTTAATTTGATATTGTTTAACAAATCAACAACTATTCATCCAATTCTTTTTGCAATATTTCCAATTTTGTTAATTGTTACTTCAAACCTTGACGAGGTGATATTCAAGGATGCAGGATTTTCACTTTTAATAGTTTTAGGAATTACCGTAATATCTTGGACATTTTTAAATTTATTTTTAAAAAACAGATTAAAATCAGGATTGTTCATATCACTAGGATTAATTCTATTTTTTTCATATAGTCATTTTGTACGAATCATTAGTCCGATAGGCATTGATGTCAGTGCATTGCCTTTTTCGCATACCACTTATGCGGTTCCATTTTATGGTATAATGTTAATTGTTGGAATATTTGGCATTATAAAAATAAAAAAACGTCTGAAAGATGTAACATTTTTTGCAAATATCATTGGGATCGTAATAATTGTAATGTTATTGCCAAATGTTGTATCTTATTCATTAGAAAATAATAATTTGGATGATGTCCATAATGAGATCGATTATAGAATTTTACATCAACCAGAATTAAATGAAAAACCCAACATATACTACATAATAGTAGACGAATATACCAGTGATGAAATTTTATTAGAAATTTACAACTATGATAACTACGAGTTCTTAACTAAACTTACTCAAAGAGGATTTCACATTCCTACTAATAGTTATACAAATTATGTAACCTCGCCCCTAGCAATTAGTTCCACTTTGAATATGTCGTATTTTGATGATGGGAAAATAAATCCTACATTAGATAATAGAAATGAATTTTATAATAATAATCAAATAATGCAGATTTTGAAATCTATAGATTATACAATTATCAATATGAGTTTAGATTATGGTTATCCAGAAATAGCTGATCATCATCTATGTGCACCATCGATGTTTGTAAACCAATTTCACAATTCATTGATTGATGGGTCCTTATGGCATCCATTTTCAAAATATTTTGTTACTGCAGGTGATCCTCAAAGAGATCGTGTAAATTGCAAATTTTCTGAGTTATCAAATTTAGAAAATTCTTTTGATTCTCCATTTTTTGTATTTGCACATATTATGTCACCTCATCCACCATATCTATTTGGTCCAAATGGAGAACCATCCAATCCAGAATTTCTAGCTATTGGGGCTGCTTCATGGGATAATAAATCAGGATATGTAAATCAAGTCCAATATATCAATAAAAAAATTATTGAAACAGTTGATAAAATATTACTAGAAAGTGATTCGGCACCAGTTATTATTATTCAAGGAGATCATGGAACTCCAACTCAACTAGGAGGAGGAGGATTACGTTGGAATAACATAAATGATGACTCCATTATAGAAAGAACATCTATTTTTAATGCGTATTATCTTCCCAATTTAGATACAGAAGTAATTTATGAAGGAATTACACCTGTAAATTCTTTCAAAATAGTATTAAATAATTATCTTAATGGAAATTATGACTTATTAGAAGATAAAATTTATTTTAGTACATATCAAGATATGTTGAATTTAACTGATGTTACTAACATTGTTTCTCCGCCAAAATAATGGAATTAACTTGGTTTAATCATAATGATTTAATTTGAGACCAATTAATCAAAATTATGAATAAAACAGTTCTGGTTACCGGTTCTCAAGGATTTATTGGCACATATGTATGTCAAGAGTTATTGGATAATAATTACAATGTCATAGGAATTGATAATTTTTCTAAATATGGAAAATTAACTCGTGCTCATGATACACACCAAAATTTTCAATTAATTGAAGAAGATTGTTCAAAAAGTGACTTTATAGATAAAGTCAAAGATATAAAATTTGATTATATTATTGCTGGTGCTGCAATGATAGGTGGAATTGCATATTTTCATAAATATGCTTATGATCTAATTGCAACTAATGAAAGAATAATTGCAAATACTTTTGATTTGGCATTACAACGATTTAAGATAGGAGAACTAAAAAAAATTCTTGTTCTAAGCTCAAGTATGGTATTTGAAAATACTACAAAATGGCCTTCATCAGAATCTGATATAGATACATGTCCTCCTCCAGCTTCTACATATGGATTTCAAAAATTAGCTTGTGAATTTTTTGCAAAAGGAGCTTTTGAACAATACGGATTACCATATACTATCATTAGACCCTTTAATTGCATTGGAGTTGGTGAAGAAGAATCTATTGAAGAACATGAGGTTACTTCAGGAAATATTAAATTAAATCTCTCACATGTAGTACCTGATCTAATTTTAAAATGTCTTAAAGGACAAGATCCTCTACATATTTTTGGTAATGGAAATCAAATTCGTCATTATACAAATGGTTTGGATATAGCAAAAGGAATTAGAATTTGTTTGGAACATCCAAAAGCATTAAACGAAGATTTCAATATATCTAATTCTGTTAGTACTACAGTACTGGAATTAGCTAAAATGATATGGGATAAAATTAATCCTGGTAAGGAATTTCAATATGAATCTGATACACCATTTGAGTATGATGTGGAAAAAAGAATTCCTTCAATATCTAAGGCTAAGAATGTCTTGGGTTTTGAAGCAAATATTTCTCTTTCTGATAGTTTAGATGAAGTAATCTCATGGATGAAAAAAAAGCAACATATTGAGAATTTGTAGATTCTAGACTTTGTTATTTACTTTTTCCAAATCTCAAGTATTTTGAATTTGGGAAATCATTTTCTTGATACATTGACCATACATCATAGATAATTTTTGCATTAGAATTATTTATTTTATCTTTAATATCTTTGAATTCTTTATGATTAGTTGCTATGATTACTATGTCTGATTCTTTTAGACTTTCATCTAAAGAACTTGTTGATTTTACATATGGATCATGAATCAAAATATTTGCTCCTGTTGATTTTAGGATTTCAGTTAGCTTAACTGATGGAGAGTTACGTAAATCATCACTACCAGATTTAAATGATAATCCTAACACTGTAATTTTTTTATTAAATAAATTACCTCCAATTTTTTTGATATTATTTATAATATGTTGTGGAATTGATTCATTTAATTTCCATGCTGTAGACACAATACTAGTAAATGTTGTATTTTGATCTAAAAAAGTGCCATCTTTACTTAGGCAAGGACCTCCTGCAAATCCAGGCATTGGAATATTACATCTATCATAATTATGATTAGCAAGTTTAATTATTTCTGAACCATCCACTCCATACATCTCTGACCAGACTGCAAATTCATTTGCTAGTGCAAATGTAGTATATCGATAAATATTTGTGAATAATTTAGCAAGTTCTCCTCCAGTTAAAGTTGTAATTAAAATTTCTTTATTGGGATTTATTGCAAGAAAAATTTCCTTTGCAATTTCAGTACTTATTTTATTAATACCGCCAATTATTTCAGGTAATTCAAATAATTCTTTTACAGCTTTTCCTTCTAAAATTCTTTCAGGACAAACTGCTAATCCAAAATCAATACCGCATTTTAAAGATGATTTATCTTCAAGATATGGAATGATTATGTCTTCTGTAGTTTTTGGTGGCATAGTTGATCTTAAAATAATCATTTTATCTTTAATATTGATATTTGATATTTCTTCTAATGCTCCATACAATTGACTATAATCTACAGTACCTTCACCCGAACTTGGTGTTCCTACAGTAAAAAATATGATGTCTGGTAAATTAGATTCTGAAATATTTTTCACTACTGATACATTTCCTGATGATATCGCTTTTTCAAGATTTTCTTGAAGTGGTGGATCATAAAATGGACAAACTCCTTTTTTAATAGACTCTAATCTTGATTGGTTTGCATCAACTCCAGAAATTTTAAAGCCAGAATTTGCTAAAACTGAAGCTAATGGTAATCCTACTCTGCCTAACCCTATTACTGCTATGATCGTATCCCTATTTTTGGTTTTAATCAATAAATCTTCTAATGTCATTTAAGAATCGTTAATGGTATTAGCTATTTAATTTTACATAATATTCAATAAATCCTATTGATATTATTCCATATTTTTAATTATGATTTTTATGAGTGATACTTATGTCCTGATACATACCAATAATTTTTTTCATTTGGTTTTCAAGCAAGAATCTTTCTTGAACTAAATTAACAGTATTTTCTGAATATTTCAAAATAATTTCCGGATTTTCAAGTAAATTGACCATAGCAGAATAAATTTTATTTACATCTAATTCAACTATTTTTCCTGCTTCAAATTCTTCAACTTCAGGACAATCACATTCTTTTGAAATAATTACAGGTGTTTTCATAACAAGTGCTTCTTGTACTGCATGAGGATGAACATCTGTAAGAGATGTAAGTACAAATATTTCTGCTGAATTCAATAATTGAAGTTTTTCATCATGTGATACATACCCTGTAAATTTAACTAGTTTTTTGATATCTAGTTCTTCAATTAATTTTTTTATTTCATTTACATATTTTTTTTCACCATGACCTCCAATTATTAGAAAAATATCTTTATGATTTTCTGAGAATTTTTTAAATGCTTTTAATAAAAATTCAATTCCTTTTTTCTTATGAATTCTTCCAAAAAATAAAATAAATTTTTTATTTTTATTTAATCCAATTTTTTCTAATATTTCTGTTTGATGTTTTATTTCAAATTTTTTTAAATCAACTCCATTTTCTATCATGTAAATTTTTTTTAAATCAACTCCCATTGCTTTAAAAATTGGAATTTCTGAATTACCTACTGCGTGTAAAGCAGAAGCATTTTCAAGCATCTTTTTAGTATACAGAAAATCAATTACTTGTTTTCTACGTTTAAAGAAATTTTGAGCATCAGGTTGAAGACTAGCAAAAGCTGTAAATGCATATGGAATATTGAATTTTTGAGATAATTTACTAAATACAATTCCAAGATGATGATACCAACTAAAAATATGTACTACGTCAAATTGTGAAATAATTTCCTCTCCAATTTTTTTTGCGTCAGGACAATACATACCAAGTTTATTTGAGATACTATGTATTGGTAGTACCAAAAGATTGTTGAATTGTATTTTTTCTCCTATGTTTTTAGAAAATAGTATTCTCTGTTCAGAATATTTTTTACTACTATCGCTATCATTCAAAAATGGATCTGCATCAGTTGTTACAATTAAAAGTTCATGTCCTAATTTCTTTAATGATTCTGCTATTCCTAACATTAATCCCGCATCACCTGTAAAATCAGCTAATTGGGATATGACAAATAATATGCGCATTATGGTTGTATTTTTTTAATAAAATATAATCTTATTATTTTTTACTTTTTTTATTTAAAAATATTTATACACATTTTTCTTTTAAAGTCAAATTTTTAATATATTTTTACAAAATTACAAATTGATATACAAAAAGAATCACTTCTTTTTTAAAAATCAAATTCTATAATCTTTCTTTAATAAAATTAATTGATTTTACAGGAGATGGATTTGTTTCATTCAAAACTGCTTTGTAAATTGTTACATAATCTAATAAATATATCAGACTAATTAATTTTGATAAAATATTTCCATTAATTGAAATTATTTCTTTATATTTTATATTATTTTCTTTAAAAAATTCTTTCAAAATTATCCACCGCTCTTTTGTTTTGATATGATCATTTTGGCCTTGAATTAAAATTGGAAATACATTTGATTTTTTTTCCCATGCAACAATTCCATTATGGCAAGTTTCTATTACATTATCTATCATTATATGTGATTTTGCATTTTCTTGTAATGAATTTTTAAATCGTATTGCTGCTGCTTGAAAACCATGTGGATAAAGTATTATTGGTATTCCTATAATTTCAGATGCAATATTTAATGCATAATTTGATTTATTCAAATTTTTAGTACAAATTTTTTCCTGCAATTTTTTTATTTCTATTAGAGAATTTGAAATATCTTCTTTTGTTAATGGTAGAATTGGTTCTAGTATTTGTAACATAGAATATAAAAAAGATGTAAATGATGCTCTGGGTGAATGAATCATTGGAATTTTAAAAAATTTTATGGAAGTATTTTTACAAAGCTGTTCTATTTTACCTCCACATGACATTGCTATTTTTTTACAATTTAGATTTTTTATTTGTTTAAGAATGTATATTGTTTCACTTGTATTCCCAGATATACTGGTACAAACAATTAATGTATTTTTATCAATAGTTTTTGGTAATACATATCCTTTAACTACCGTAACATGAATATTTGTTTTTGAAAATATTGCATTAAATAAATCTCCCATATTGCCAGAACCTCCCATTCCTGCAAATATTATGTGATTAATATTTTCTAAATGAATTGTATCTATTTTTGTTTTCCATGCTTTTTCTGAAATTTGATACCATTTATCATAAATTTTATACATTTTTTCAGAATCATATTTTTTTAGTGTTTCTTGATTAAGCAATATGGTCTTAGATTAAATAATCCGTAATAAAATGTACTCTTCTATTCTAACATTTCTTTAATTTTATCTAGTTTACATTTTGGAAAATATTTAATTTCTTTTTTTGCTAGTGATATATCTGCATGACTATTTTTTATATCTCCTTTTTGCTCTTTAGTATATTCTATATCTAATTTTTTCCCATTCATTAATATCATTAATTCAGCAATTTCTTTAATTGTAGTTACGTTTCCACTTGCTATGTTATATGTCCCAGATTTACCATATATTATTGCATTATGAATTGAATGAATCACATCATCTATTGCAACAAAATCTCTTGTTTGAAGACCATTTCCAAATATTTTAAGTGATTTATTCTCTCTAATCCTTTCAATGAATTTTGTTATCACTCCTGAGTATTCTGGTGTTTGACCTATGCCATAAATATTAAAAAATCTTAGTATTATACAATTAACACCATTTTTTATTTCAAATTCTTTTATTTTCAACTCCATTCTTCTTTTACTTTCGCCATATGGTGAAATTGGCTTCATATCTATATCTTCAGTCAATTTCATATTAGGACCACTTACCCCATAAACTGCTGCAGATGATGCTGAGATTATTTTTTCTACACTGTTTCTCTTAGAGGCAATTAACACATTTTTTGTTCCATCTATATTGTTTTGAAAAGTTTCTATTGGATTTTTTATTGATTCTGGCACTGAAATTTTTGCAGCTAAATGAATTATTACATTTTGATTAATACTGGCGTTTTGAATATCTTCAATTTTTCTTATATCTCCTTCTATAATCTTAGCACCTAATTTAATAAGATTGGATAAAGACTTTTTTTTAGAATTTGAAAAATTATCAAAAATTGTTACTACGTAATCTTTTTCTAACAGATATTTTACGAGATGTTTGCCAATAAATCCTGCCCCACCTGTTACTAAAATATTCATATTGTTATTCATTGAAGTGAGTTATATTTTATCATTATTTAATTACAATTAGTTTTTAAAAAGCCTAATTTCCAGATAATTTATGAATGACGTTGTAATTGATTCTTCATTAAGAACTGTAGAGTGGAAAAATAATAAAGTGATAATGATTGAACAAACAAAGCTTCCAAATGAATTAATTTTTGTAGAATATGATGATTTTAACCAAGTTGCAAATGCCATCAAAACTTTGATAGTTAGAGGTGCACCTGCAATTGGCGTATCTGGTGCATTTGGATTGGGGTTGGCTGTATTACAAAGTAAAGCAACGACAAAAGACGATTTACTATCTGATTTAGAAGATGCAAGAAAAATTCTATTTGCAACAAGACCAACTGCAGTAAACTTAGGTTGGGGATTAGAAAAAATAATGAATGTAGCAAAAACTGGAGAAACAGTAGAACAAATCAGAGAATTAGTAATTTCTACTGCTAAAAAAATGGCAGATGAAGATATTGAGATTAACAAAGCTATGG